>Ga0172378_10003538_pt1 | contig 14682 bp, 13 predicted proteins | sample GrowelOW332metaG_FD_119755 | JGI IMG/M metagenome (GOLD analysis project Ga0172378, IMG submission 119755) | Groundwater microbial communities from an aquifer near a municipal landfill in Southern Ontario, Canada - Pumphouse #3_1 metaG | ecosystem: Environmental > Aquatic > Deep subsurface >... | reverse complement strand
TATATGGGCCATATCAACCATAAGATAAGCTCCAACCTCGTCTGCAATGTCGCGGAATTTTGCGAAATCAATTTCACGAGGGTAGGCAGAAGCACCGGCAATTATCAGATTGGGTTTTACGATTAAAGCTATTTTGCGAACTTCATCATAGTCAATAAATCCTGTTTTCTCATCCACGCCATAGGTGAAAGACTGGTAATCTTTTCCAGAGAATGATAATGGGTATCCGTGAGTTAAATGTCCACCGCTATCGAGCGACATTCCAAGAATTTTATCTTTTGGTTTAATTAAAGCACGAATAGCAGCCATGTTGGCCTGAGAACCAGAATGTGGCTGAACATTTGCATATTTGGCATGGAAAAGTTTCTTTAACCTTTCAATTGCTAAGTTTTCAGTTACATCGACAAAAGTACAACCGCCATAATATCTCTTTCCGGGATATCCTTCAGCGTATTTATTTGTCATGATAGAACCTTGAGCTTCGCGAACAGCTTCCGAGACAAAATTCTCTGAAGCGATCAATTCTACATTGTCCTGTTGTCGCTTAGTTTCATTCATAATTGCTTCGTAAACTTCAATATCACTATTCTTTAAACCTTTATTATCAATCATATATATATCCTCGCTTAAATAAAGTATAGCATTAAAAATTCTATGAAAGTGAAGTTAAAAGCACTTTTAGATTTCACTTTGATAAAAAAAGGTATGACTTAGGTATATGAGGGAAAGGAAAAATGATAATTTATACATAAAATAGGTTTAAGCGATAGCATTCAAAAAAATATTTGATATAATCAAGAGAGGAGAGCTAAGAAATGATTAAAGTTTTTAATAATGATTGCGTTGCTGATTACATAACATCAAATATCTATGTTCTCGGTAAAAAAGGCTATCCTTGTGTCGTATTCGATATGGGAAGAGCTACCGATGAAATAATAGATTATATAAAAAGTCATCATGACAAAGTAGAGGCACTTATCTTGACGCACGGACACTTTGACCACATAAGAGGAGTTAACGATTTTTTAAAGAAATTTCCAAATACTCCCGTATACATTCCGAGTGAAGATGAAAAGTGCCTGAGAGATCCTCGCTACAATGGAACGATTAATAACGGAGAAAAAGTCTCAATAGATGTAAAGCCCATCCTGGTAAATGAAGGGGATGAATTAAAGTTCAAGAGTGCCAAAGTCGAAGTAATTCAAACTCCTTTTCACACTGCTGGGAGCACTTGTTACTATGTTGAAGAGGACAATGCTTTGTTCACAGGGGACACGCTTTTTAAAGGAAGCATCGGAAGAACCGATTTTATAAATTCGCAGCCAGAAAAGATCAACGATTCTTTGAAAAAGTTAATGTCCTTGAGCGATTTAACAGTTTGCTATCCTGGGCATGGTCCGATAACAAAATTGAAAGACGAGAAAAGGGACAATCCCTTTCTTCGCGGAATTGGAAAATAATGTATGGAAAACAAAAAGAACAATGTAAACAACCAACCCCACAATTGGAAGAGTAAATTTATTGATTTTTTAAAAGGTGGAGCTATAGGAGCCGCTTGTTTGATACCAGGAGTATCGGGTGGAACAATTGCGGTTCTATTCAAGATATATCAAAAGATCATTTTTGCTGTAAATGATCTATTCAAACATTTTTGGAAATCAGTTTCAGTCTTGTTACCTATTGTTCTGGGAATACTTGTTGCTATCATTGCTCTGACAAATCCAATAAAGAGCGCTTTTGAAAGTATACCATTTCCTTTGATATGTTTATTTACAGGTTTAATAATTGGCGGAATGCCTGAGTTGTTTCCTTTTATTAAGAAAAAGATTACTCTTTCCGGTGGGATGGCTTTTGCTTTATCCTGTCTTTTAATAATTGGATTGTGCTTTGTCCCAAATATGTCTAATGTCGATGTGAGTTCCATTACTGTCTCATCATTTATTTTTATTTTTGCTATGGGGATTCTCGCCGCTAGTGCTTTAGTCGTACCCGGAATATCAGGATCGATGATGATGCTGGTATTTGGTTTTTATTATCCATTGCTGATGGTTGTCAGCGACTTGATGAAATTTGGAACTAATTTCAATCTAGATCTGATAATTTTACTAATTTTTCTCTTAGGTGTCATTGTTGGTTTTTTCTTAATTTCAAAGCTGATGGGTTACTTATTGAAGAAGTATGAATATCAAACATACATGGGAATCGTCGGATTTATTGTCGGTTCAATCTTTGCTTTGTTCTATCAGTTTTCGCCAAACGCTATTTTATCTCTACCTTTATTTACATCAGCTATGCCTAAGTGGGGACACATTACTTTAGCGGTAATTTTATTCTTACTAGGTTTGTTTGGCTCCTTAGCAGTAATTTATTATTCAAGGAAGAAACTGAAAGAAAGCGAAAAGAAGGCTAAAAAGGAAAATGAGATTAGATAAGTTTTTAGCAAATTCAAACTTGGGGACTCGGAATCACGTCAAGACTTTGATTCGGGGAAATCATGTAAAAGTTGATGGTAATATCGTTAAATTATCTGATTACAATCTCAAGCCAGAAAAAGAAGTTGTTACCGTTGATGACAAAATCATCGAATATCATAAGGAAATTTTTATTCTTTTAAATAAACCGGAAGGATACATTTGCTCAACGATAGATGAATTATATCCGAGTGTTTTACACTTGATTGACAATCAGTATGCAAAAAGGGTAAAGATGGTCGGAAGACTGGATGTAGATACCACTGGAGTTCTGCTGTTAACAGACCAGGGAAAAATAAATAACAGTTTAATTCATCCTCGTCTCAAGGTGGAAAAAGAGTACGAAGTAGTTTTAAATCACGATGTACCAAAGGAAATACTTCCTCTTTTGGCCGAAGAAATCGACATAGGAAAAGGCGAAAAAGTAAAGCCAAAGAAGGTGGATTTAATTAATCCAAATACTTGTCGTATAATAATAACAGAAGGAAAATATCACGAAGTAAAAAGAATCTTTAAACACTTTGATTTAGAAGTAATTAAGTTAACAAGAACACGACTGGCCTTTCTAACGATAGGACAGTTAAAAAAAGGTGAGTCGCGCTTGCTGAATTCGGAAGAAATAGAAAGAATCAAAACTATTACCAAGGTTCGCTGAATTGATATATTTATTCCTGTAAGGAGATCTTTATGTATTACGAAAAAGACAACTGTCTGGTTAGCGTTTCTAATTCAATCCTCCAACATTTTGGATGCGAAACCTTTCATTCAACTCAACCTGAATTAGATTCAATTCTCGAAAGAAACAAGGGAAAGAAAATATGTATTTGTCTATTTGACGGTATGGGAAAATACATTCAGGAATTGCACTCGAAATACGCTAAAGAGATATTGAAAAAAAAGAGAATAACCATTACTAGTGTCTTTCCTCCAACAACCGTGGCGGCGACCTCTGCTTTGATGAGTGCTAAATTTCCATGTGAAACCGGTTGGATCGGATGGACTCAAAAAATTGACTCATGCAGCCATCCAGTAAAAATGTTTGAATCTAAAGATGATATCACACAGGAAGATGTGATTCCTCACACTTATGAAACATATAAATATAAAAGCATCATTGAAAGAATAAATGAATCAGGGAAGAGAGCGGAAAATGTGCTGTCTTTTGAATTGAAAGAAACTTCGCTTAATAGTTTTTTTAATGTTGTCGAAGGAAAATTACAAAGGAACGATTTTTTATATGCTTACAACACAGAACCTGATGCCAGTTTGCATGAAGGAGGAACCAAGTCGAAGAAAGTTTCCAAACTAATCGAAAAGATTGATAGAGGAATGGTGAAGATTGCTAAGGATAATCCCGATACACTTTTTGTTGTACTGGCTGATCACGGTCACATAGATACTAAGTACAACTTGATAGATGAGCACGATGACTTATACGATTGCCTAAAAGAGAAATACAATTATTTAGAACCGAGATCCGCGGTTTTCTTTGTTAAGAAAAATAAAAAAGCGGAATTCGAAAAACTGTTTAGACGTTATTATGGGAATCATTTTAAATTATATTCCCGGAAAGAAGTCCAAGATTTAAAAATTTTTGGAATTGGTGAACCTCATCGCGACTTTGAGAAATTCTTGGGTGATTATTTAGCTGTCTCCGAATCGGAATATGCAATAGCGAATTCTCCCGATAAAATGAAGATGGTATCTCATCACGCTGGTGGAACAGATAAAGAAAGATACATTAATATATCGATTTTTAATGATAGTTAATTATGCGATTGTATTATATAATTTAAATATAAAGGAAAATAAACACATGAAATTAGGAGTCGAGATAGCTAGGCTTAGGGTGAAAAATAAACTCAGCCAAAAACAACTTGCCGCCAAACTGCATACGAGTGTAGTGAGTGTTTCGAGTTGGGAAAAAGGAATAACATATCCCGATATCCAAATGACAAAACGCATCGCTAATGTTTTTAACATTTCTGCTTGTGAATTGGTTAATACTGTCGATATTGAAAGTGAGACTGCTAGTGAGGAACGCGATGAAAAGCACTATAAGAAATTTGTCTATGCGAATTTTCTCTCGCTAGCATTTATATCCGTGGCTTTGCTCTTTGTTATTCTTTTGTCTGATTTAAGACCGAGTTCTGCTGACAATTTAACGTCGTATTTTGTCATGCACACTTTGATAATTATCGTTTCGAGTTTGTTGTTGGTTGCTAGCATTGGACTCTTTTTATACAATACACTAGATTTTCACAATTATTTAAAAGATGGTTTCCACACAAAAACTTATAATAGAAGCTATATTATTTGGATATGCATATACGTGTTTGTGTTTATCTTAGATATCGTCGGAGCATCGCTATTTATTAATCTGCTTTAGTGATGTTGTTTTTTATAGATTTCAAACTATCGTGTTTTTCTTCAACTATGTAAGTTGGTCTTGCTTGCGTATTTTTTTGAATGTCTCTTAGATATAAACTTGGAATCAAAATGATAAAGCAAAGAAGAGAAACTCCGAGAAAGATTGCAGATATTATCAACCACAGTTCGACTGTATGTAGATTTCTCCGCAGGAAAGTATACTTGTTAAATATACCTATCAAGTACATAATTAAGCAGGCTATAAAACCTGATCCGGATAACGTTCCTAGAACGGCTCCAATGTTAAAAGGCCAAATTAGTGGGGCGGTTGTCGAAGTTGTGATAGTAGCAAGGGCTAAGCTCCACATTTTGCGAAAATTGTATTTCGTTTTTCCCGCTTGTCTTTTCTTTCTTTCAAATGGAATGATGCAGGTTTTGAATCCAATAAAGGGAACCTGGGAACGCAAGAGGCGAATTTTTTCAGGCATTGCGTTTATGGTATCGACGACCTTTCGAGTCATCAATTTAAATTGAGAGACATTGGGTGGCATGATTTCTCTATCCGTTATGTTATTTGCAAATCTATAAAAACTGTTGGAAAAGAATTTTTTTAAGAAACTATCCCCTTTTCGACTGATTCTTTGCGGGTGTACGATTTGGTATCCTTCCTCGTATTTTTTCAGCATTTGAGGAATTAATTCCGGTGGATCTTGAAGATCGCAATCCATAGTTATCACTATGTCTCCGGTGGCGTTCTTGAGTCCTGCTTCCAAAGCGGGGTCTTGACCGAAGTTGCGCGAGAAAGATATATAGGATAAGTTATCTCTCAATTGTGCTTCTTCTTTTAAGATTTGTAGAGTTTTATCTCGAGAACCATCGTTGACAAAAAGCAGGTCGAAGACATACTTGTCGCTATCGATAAAATACTTATCCACCTCTTTTAAGAATATTCTTATCATCTCTTCTTCGTTGAAAACCGGAATAACAATTGTGACTTTTTTCATATGTACCTCTTCTTAACTATAATATTATAATCGATTTGTAAAAATATACGAATTTTTTCTCTAATTACTGCTTTGAGAAGTATTTAGAACTCTTATATATTTGTTGAATATCAGTTAACAATTTCAAATTTTTAAAATCCTTTCGATAAATTAGGTTGATTTCTCTAACCATGGACATTTTTTCAATTGGTATCAATACCAGTTTTCCTTTGTTGGCTTCATCAACGCAAGAGGAATTTGCAATAACGGTGGCTCCGTAGTCGTTTGATACCAATTCCTTTATCGTATTAATGTTATCGATTTCCATCGTCACCTTATAGTTGTCAATGGTTTCGTTGTTTGCCAACAGGCTTGATTCAAACAATTGTCTAGTCCCGGAGTGTGGAAGACGCAAAATCAAATTTTGTTGTTTTAGTTCGGAGAGAGTTACTGAAGATTTCTTTGCTAACTTATTTTTTGGTGAAACCGCCAGGACCAAAAAATCTGTATCTAAAAGTAGAGATTCTAGTTTTGAATTGCTTATTTGACCTTCAATTAATCCAAGGTCTATAGAAAAGTTCTTTATATATGTATAAATATGTCTTATATTGTGAGACACAATTTTAATGTGCACGTCTGGATTTAGTTGAGCGTATTTTGCAAAGATATGTGGAACCATTGTTTCCTCAGCAGTTGGGGTGATTCCAACAACAATGGAAGATCTTCCAATTTTTGAGTTTTCGACAGATAGTCTAGCTTGGCGATCTTGTTCAACTAATCTCTCGGCGTATTTAGCCAGGATTTCTCCCTGTTTAGTTATAGTTATTGCTCTTCTATTGGTTATGTATATTTTGATATTGTACTCTTTTTCAAGAGCTTTTATTTGATATGTTACATTTGGTTGAGACATGTGTAGCTCTTTTGCAGTTGCAGAAAAATTTTTCGTGCGGGCAAATGAGAGCAGGGTATAAGTTTTAGAATCAATCATAATTCTCTCCTTATTATAAATTTAATTTATTATATTATAAATAAAATTAATTTTCAATATGCTAAAATTGATATATAGTATTATCTATGAATGCATAAATTATTGTTAAAGATATTTTATAGTTTATTAATTGTTTTTAGAAAGGGAAGATAAATGAGCGTTACAACATTGTGGTCGGTTGCTGATTTTTACTCGCAGTACGACATTGATGAATCATTTCAGGCCATCATAAGCCTTTGTGTTATTACCGTTGTTGCATTCTTGCTTACGCGTATAACCAAAAAGATGAAATTACCAAATGTTACCGCATATATTATTTCAGGTATCATTATTGGACCGTATCTTTTAAATTTAGTTCCAACCGATATCATTTCTAGTATGTCCATCGTGTCCGACATCGGTCTTGGATTTATCGCTTTTGGCATTGGAAGATATTTTAATATTTCTACTTTAATTAAAAACAGATGGAAAGCAATTCTTATTTCTATATCCGAAGTTTTAGTTAGTTCTGTTCTAATTTTTATTGCGATGATGCTGTTCGATTTGCCGATTGGCATATGTTTGATTATCGCTTCCATCGGCGCAACTACTTCTGCGGCATCAACTTCGATGACAATCAAGCAGTATGATTGCAAAGGAAAATATGTAGATTATTTAGTTGAAATTATCGCCTTGGATAACATAATTGGGTTGCTTGCTTTCTCAATCATCAGCGGAATCTCCTTATCCCTCATGGGTGGTGGGGACAACATGTCAGTATTTACAACTGTTGGCTTGCCCGTTTTAGTAAATCTCGGAGTAATCCTAATCGGATTCCTAGCAGGACTCTTTTTGGCGAAGGTTATCATCATTCCTTCGAGATCAGAAGACAATAGATTAATTTTGACGATTGCCTTAATAATGTTATTAGTAGGCATTTGCGGAATGGTTAAAATTATCAATCCAACATTATCCATATCGCCTCTTTTAACTGTTATGGTTTTCGCTGCGACTTATATAAATATTACCGAAGATGAGCATCTGTTTAACCAAGTAGCGAATTTCGCTGCGCCCATATTGTTGATCTTCTTTGTTATGTCTGGAATTAATTTCAACTTAGGAGCACTTGGATCGGTTGGTCTAATAGGTATAGCCTATATTGTCGTGAGAATAATTGCCAAGTATTCTGGCGCAATGTTTGGTGGAATTATTACTAAGCAACCAAAATCAATAAAGTACTACACCGGACTTGCTCTTTATCCACAAGCTGGAGTTTCTGTTGGTTTAGCAACTCTCGCTGGAACGATGCTTGTAAGTATAGACATGGGCGATTATGCTGCAAAGATCAATGCAATCATCGTCGCTTCAGCGGTATTCTACGAAATTATCGGTCCAGGTTTAGCAAGGCTATCTTTAAAGTTGTCAGGATCCTTGAAAGAGGAGGTTTTAAAGCATCAAGGGTATGAGACTGAGTCTATGCTCAAAGATACTGAACCTCAGATTGACCCCGCTCAATATGAAGCGAAGATGAAAGTTTTGAACGAGATTCAAAAGAGTTGCGAAATGGCAAATCGTTACATACACACTAAAGAGTATCGAGAAAATAACAATCGTTAAGTATATTTGTAGTTTTTCTATAAGACTTAGTTTAAAATTATCTAATAGAGGATAAGAATTATGGAAAAAGAACAAAAATATTTGGAAATACTGAATTTTTATAAAAAGATCGACAAGACCAATCAGGAACAAAACACAGTGACAAAGGCAGCAAATTTGCTCAATTTGCTTAAGGAAAAGTTTACGTGTTTTAACTGGATTGGTTTTTATTTGCTCGACGATAAGAAAGAACAGCTTTACTTGGGGCCATTCATTGGCTCTTTAGCTGCAAACACCATTCCTTTAGATCGCGGTGTATGCGGATACTGTGCGCGTCAAAAGGCATCCGTGGTAGTTGAAGATGTTTCGAAATTCGAAGGTCATATCGCCTGTTCTTTGACGACTAAATCCGAGATATGTGTTCCCATAAAAAAAAGTGGAAAACTTATCGGCTTGCTCGATATCGATTCAAACTCTTTAGCGAATTTTGATGATATTGACAAGAAGTATTTAGAGGCTATCATCAGCCAAATATTCGAATAATGACAGTTCAGTCATGTATAATTGTTAAAGATAGGAAATAGAATGGAAAATAGTAAGATAATAGTCAAGGGTGCGAAAGAAAACAATCTGAAGAATGTAAGCTTGGAAATACCTAAGAATAAGCTGGTTGTATTTACCGGTGTATCTGGCTCGGGCAAATCAACCTTAGCTTTTGATACTATATTTGCCGAAGGACAACGCCGATACATGGAGTCTCTGTCAAGTTATGCTCGACAGTTTTTAGGCAGTTATGAAAAGCCAAATGTCGACGCTATTGAAGGGCTGTCACCGACGATCGCTATCGATCAAAAGACTCAGTCTCACAATCCGCGTTCAACAGTGGGAACAGTTACCGAAATTTACGATTACATGCGTTTGCTTTATGGAAAGATCGGAGAAGTTTACTGCCCGAACGACCATATCAAAATAGAAGCACTTTCCGCTGAGCAAATAAGAGATTTAATATATAAAAATGAAGAGGGAAGCAAAGTAATTATTCTCGCCCCTGTCGTACGGAATGAAAAAGGAAGCCACTATGAAACGATGTCCAAATTTTTCAAAGCTGGTATAACCCGTATGAAGCTTGATAATTCACCTATCGAGAGATATCCTTCCGTTCCTCTCCTCAACAAAAATCAAAAACACTCTATCGAATTTGTTGTCGATAGGTTGATTTTGCGAAAAGAATCGCGAGAGCGACTATTGGAATCGATAAAGGCAGCTTTGGATATGGCTAATGGATTTGTCGTAGCAAATATTAATGGAAAAGAGAAGATTTACTCTCAACATCACTCGTGTCCCATTTGTGGATTTTCAGTTCCCAAAGTTGAACCTAGGTTATTTTCTTTCAATTCACCTTTGGGATGCTGTCCCAAATGCAAGGGATTAGGTGTTACGATAACCGCTGATGAAAATTTACTTGTTCCAAATAAAGATCTATCAATCAATCAAGGTGGAATACGTTTTTACACTGTCAATAAACAGGAAGCGGAAACTCTCGATGTAAAAGAATTGAATGAACTTTGCAGGGTTTACGACATATCGAAGAATGTTCCTTATCGCAAATTAACGAAGAAGCAAAGGCACGTCATTATGTACGGCCCAGATAAAGAGATTGAATATTTGGTGAAGCAAAAAAACGGATCAGTATTTCACCGGACGATAACTGAAGGTCTTATTGGTAAAATAAATAGATTGTACTATTCGACACAATCTAATATGATGAAAAAATATTATGCACTTTTCATGTCGTCAAACGAATGTAGTGCTTGCCACGGTTCGAGATTGAATGAATCGGCTCTATCGGTATATATCAATGGCAAAAATATCTATGAAGCCTGTTCGATGCCGTTGAAAGAAACACTTGAGTGGATTAACTCTCTCCAACTTACTCCGACGCAGGAAAAAATATCTAAACTTGTTGTGAAGGAAATTAAAAATCGCTTGAAATTCCTTTGTGATGTCGGATTGGATTATTTAACTTTGTCCCGAGAAGCAATGACCCTAAGCGGTGGCGAATCGCAACGAATTCGCCTTGCTACTCAAATAGGTTCACAACTTTCAGGAATTATCTATGTTCTCGATGAACCCTCAATTGGACTACACCAAAAAGATAACGACAAACTTATAAAAACTCTTAAATCTATGAGAGATTTGGGAAACACGATGATTGTTGTTGAACACGATGAAGATACGATGCGGGCATCGGATTACTTGGTAGATATAGGCCCGGGAGCTGGTGATTTTGGCGGACGGGTTATCTTTTCAGGGAATCCTAAAGATATCTTAAATTGCAAGGAGTCAATTACCGGCCAGTATTTGAGCGGAGCGAAAAGAATTGAAAAACCTGAGTTTAGAAGACCGGGGGTGCACGATGTTACCATTCGCGGTGCTCGTTGTCACAACTTAAAGAATATCGATGTAACGATAAAGACCGGTGCGCTTAATTTGATCACTGGGGTTTCAGGTTCGGGCAAATCATCTCTTATCAGCAACACCTTATATAAAGCAGTACGTCAAAATTTAGGATTGGGAAAAGATGTTCCTGGCGATTGTGACGGAGTTGATGGAATGGATTATTTTGATAAGATAATCAATGTTTCTCAAGATCCAATAGGAAAGACACCGAGGTCAAACCCTGCAACATATATCGGTGTATTTGACGATATAAGAAATTTATTCGCACAAACTCGCGAAGCAAGATTGAAGGGGTTTGACAAATCTTCCTTTTCCTTTAATGTCAAAGGTGGCCGATGTGAATCCTGCCGCGGTGATGGGCTGAAAAAGATATCTATGGCTTTTTTACCAGATGTGTATGTCACTTGTGAAGTGTGTCATGGAAAAAGATATAAGGAAGAAGTTCTACAAGTATTATATAAAGGAAAAAGCATTGCTGATGTTTTAGACATGCGCGCTTCTGAAGCGTACTCCTTCTTTGAAAATATCCCATCAATCGAGAGAAAGTTGAGGACACTAATTGATGTTGGTTTAGGTTATATCAAACTCGGTCAATCCTCTACTACTCTCTCCGGTGGAGAAGCTCAGAGAGTTAAACTTGCCAACGAACTTTCAAATAGATCGACATTAAATACTCTCTACGTTTTAGATGAACCGACCACGGGATTACATTCAGCGGATATATCAAAGCTGTTAAATGTTCTCAATAAACTTATTGACCAGGGGAATACAGTTGTAGTCATCGAGCACAACCTCGATTTTATTAAATGCGCAGACTGGGTGAATGATTTGGGACCCGAAGGCGGTGATCGCGGTGGATATCTTGTCGCGAGCGGAACTCCTGAAGAAATTGCATCAAATCCAAAGTCGTATACCGGCCAATATTTAAAAAAGTATTTATAATTTGCATTGAGATATCTTTAATAGTGGAAAAAAAGACGAATAAATTGTAATATGTGTATAGTTGAGGAGCCAAATTAATGTTTGATATTTTAGCTTTTGCAAATCACTTTGGATTAAAGACCTATTACACATCTTTAAAAGCTTCCAAGCGCCCGTTTACAGTGATCGAGGTCGATCGTCCGGGATTGGAGATGGCGGGATTTTTTGAGTACCATCAAAAATCGCGATTGGTTTTGATTGGGAAAAAAGAAGTTTCGTATTTGGCACACATGACATATGAAAATGCATATAATGTGTTTTTAAATATCTGCGGTGATGAAACACCAGGAATAATAATGTGTCACGATGTGAAATGTCCCAAAGTAATCATAGATGCTGCAAAGGTAAAAGAGTGCTGCGTTTATGGAACAGAGGTGGAAACAAGCACCTTCGAAGCAGATGCTTTGAATTATCTGTGCGAGAAACTCGCACCAAGGACTTCAATCCACGCTAACTGCCTTCGAATATTTGACGAGGGAGTTTTAATCATTGGTGATTCAGGAATCGGTAAATCCGAGGTTAGTTTGGATTTGATTAAGAGGGGCCATACCTTAGTTGCTGACGATCGAGTTGAAATATCGAATGTGAGAAATCAACTGATTGCTGAAGCTCCTGAGATAATTTATGGAATGATGGAAGTTAGAGGCGTTGGAATTATTGACATAACAAGAACTTTCAGCATCAATTCTCTAAAGAAGAGATCTAGAATTAAATATATAATCAACTTAGTTCACTTTGATCCGACCAAGCCTCTTGATCGTTTAGGCAATCAAATAAAATATAAAGAAATACTGAATATTCCTGTTCAGGAAATAGTAATTCCTGTCTCGCCGGGAAGATCAATCGCTGAAGTAATCGAAGTGGCTATTACAAATTTAAAACTAAAAGAGTACGGATTTGATTCGGCGTATGAATTAGAAAAGAAACTCACCGAATTTAGAAATAGAAAGAAGAAGAAATAATGATATTACCCGATTTAGCTTTTATAAAAGAATTTCATATATTTGGTATAAGAGTTACCTTTTATGCTTTATGTATTGTTGGTGGGGCTTTGCTTGCGTGGTTTTTAGCAAGTTGGAAAGCTCACAAAAAAGGATATCCCTGGGATGTTTACGATACGGTTTTTTACTGGGCTTTTCCTGCTGGAATTGTCGGATCAAGACTTTGGTATGTAATTGCTCAATGGGATAGTTTTGCGACTAAACCCTGGTACGCTGTTTTTGAAACCTGGGAAGGTGGTATGGCTATTCAAGGAGGAGTAACCCTGGGAGCCATCGCGGGAATACTCGTAGTAATTTTCAGGAGAAAAGGGTGGTCTGTTTGGCAGGCGGCTGACATTGCTGTTCCAGGAATTTTAATTGCGCAAGCCATCGGAAGATGGGGAAACTTTATAAATCAAGAAGTGTACGGACAAATAGTTGATATGTCCGCATGGTCTTTCCTTCCTCAATGGATATTGGATCAGATGTTCATTGTCGATGTCAACAGCTTTAGAGTCCCCTTATTCTTACTTGAGGGCTTGATAAATATTGCCGGGTACTATTTATTGTCAAAATTTATACCGCTAGTTTTCAACAAGCACTACAAAGATGGAGACATTTTGTTTGGATATTTTGCTTGGTATGGTGTAGTTAGGTATTTCTTAGAACCACTGAGAGCAGCCTCCGAACAAATGGGTGATGGAACATTTTTGGCTTCACAAGCGATGGCCGCAGCTTTCATCATTGCTGGATTGATTGGAATAATTGGAAATCACATTGTTAGATATTATATCGATAAGAATAAAGCCCAAAGTGTTAAAACAAATTAACTTAAAAAGCATTTTATTAGTTAATAACCGATTGTCTATATAAAATATGTATGTAGGATTATTTAAGGAATAGAAAAACTGAGAGGTACATATTATGGAAAAAGAAATTTATGATGTTGCAATAATCGGTATGGGCCCCGCTGGAGTTTCAGCGGCGATTTATCTATCGCGTTCAAACGTGACTCCTATTTGTTTTGAGCCGGGCAAAATTGGAGGAAAACTCCATTCAGTTCACCAAATTGAAAACTATCCTGCCTTTTTAGGAACAGGTGTAGAACTGGCTGAAAAATTAAAGGAACAGGTTGATCACTTCAAAATAGATGTGAGAAAAGAGAGAGTTATCAACGTTAACCCGAATGACGATGGAACCTACCAAGTGATTACCGACAAGAAAGAATATACTTTTAATTCGGTTATTATCGCTAATGGCATGAAAGAAAAAGAGTATGAGGTTAAGGGTTCGAAAAAGTACAACGGAGTAGGAATCTCAAGATGTGCTGAGTGCGATGCTGCTTTTCACCGCGGTAAACCCGTTGGTGTTATTGGAAATACAAATAAAGCTTATAAAGAAGCGATATATCTAGCGGGAATTGTTGGAAAAGTTTACTTGATTAATGAGAGTGGAGAATTTAAAGCCGATCGAGAATTGATCGACGATTTCAACAACATGGAAAACACTGAAACAATCACTAATTTCAAAATTGTCGATTCTGATGGAAATCAACACATCGAAAAATTGTTTTTGGAAGACAATAGCGATAAGAACAATAAGCGTGAAATCGATATAAATGGATTGTTCCTTTTCGTTGGGGCTACTCCAATCTATGAATTTATAGGATATATGGATGTCGTTAACGCTGGAGGCTTTATTCAAGTGGATGAAAATAAGAGTACTAAGAATCCAGGGCTGTTTGCGGTTGGCGACTGCAGCGACACGAAGTTGAGACAAGTGGTTACTGCCACTAGCGACGGCGCTTTAGCTGCTATTAATTGCGTGTCATATCTGCGCAAATTAAAAAAAGGAAAGTAAGAAACAAAGAACCT
>Ga0172378_10003536_pt1 | contig 14683 bp, 11 predicted proteins | sample GrowelOW332metaG_FD_119755 | JGI IMG/M metagenome (GOLD analysis project Ga0172378, IMG submission 119755) | Groundwater microbial communities from an aquifer near a municipal landfill in Southern Ontario, Canada - Pumphouse #3_1 metaG | ecosystem: Environmental > Aquatic > Deep subsurface >... | reverse complement strand
TATTATACTGCTAATGTGCAGACTGATATTTTGTTGCGAAGTATCAAACAACTGAGCAATTTGCTGCTGCGAAAGCCAAACATCTGTGCCATCAAAACGAACATTGACATTCGTTATTCCATTGTCATCCTGATACAGGCCAAATTGGCTATTTGTTGGTTGGGCTTTATCGTTGGACATGGGTTCAATTACACTATGGATTAATTATAATAAAAATATTTGCGTTCACGATGTTTGAACGCTTCATCTCCTCCTTCGAGTATGTCACAAACATGCTCTTTTATGCCTTGTTGAAATAGGATGCCTGATATGGCTTCATTTTTAGGGAAAGAGAATTCTAATGCTCCATTGACATATTCAAATCTATACCGGTTCTTGGTAGTATTGGCAGCTTGTCCCTCTTGATTTGCGACGATGACATTCTCACTATCTGTTGCAACAACAAGATTTGCATTGTGAGATACAATAATGATCTGTCTTTCGATTTTCTTTATTCTAATCATCTGGCACAACAAGTCATATATAGTCCTATTGTCTAGATTATCTTCTGGCTGGTCAATTAGTATCGGATATTCTGCCGAACTTATTTGTAAAAATAATATCAGAAGAACTGTTCCTTTCTTCCCGGGAGACATATTCAGCAATTCATCATTTCGATATTTTACTTCAAAGTCTAATTCAAAACAGTCCTCTATCAAACCTTTGTATACTTCTTCAATATTAACATTTTGATTTAAAGGATAAAGCGTTGTGGTTGTATCATCTTTATTTACCTTAAGATTAAGATCATTGGTAACACCTTGAATTTGGCGGAATAAATCCGGGATTTGTGTATAATCAACGGAACTATTATTGGAGAAAATAGTGTTGAAATTATGATCCAAAGCTACTTTTGCCTTGTTTACTTGTTGATATAAAAGGAATTTACTTCTATCGAATTTAAGTATTGCATTCAAAGAGATATCGTCATGAATCCAATTATGATCATCATTGATTTTGGTCTGAATAGCTTTATATATTTCATGACGTGCTTTCAAGAGCCCTGATATCCTATTTTGAACATCCCTATAATCTTTTAATGCAGTATCAAACTGTTTTTTTGTGAGTTTAGATATCTCCAGTCGCTCTATCTCCTTTTTATATAGCTCTTGTAGTTTATTGATTTCTGTTTGATTTTTTAGTTTAAGCAAAATCGGTTGAAGTGAGGTATTAATAGTTTTGACTTCTTTTTCAATGGCACCTATTTGCTCCTCAAATTTTAAAGATTTGATTTTACTGCTCAAATCCTCTTGAATCTTATCAAGACCTACTGAAATAAGTTCTTTTAAAGCCAATATTTCATTGGGAATATTTATATAGTTATCCAATATTGTTTCAAGGCTTCCTTTAAGAGGGCTAAGTGTATCTGATGGCTCTCCGCATAATCTTATTTTTTGAGCACTTAACTCATGCTGAATTTTTCCGGTCACTTCGATTTGCACCTGTAATCCCTTCTTTCGGGATTCCAATTCCTCAACTTTTTTAGTAAATTCTGTGTGTTTTGCAGATTCTTCGGAAGATAATAATGCTTCCTTTTTCAAGTCATCCATCCTCTTCTCAAAATCTTTGACAGATTTAACTATAGCATCCTCATGACCAACCTCAGTCAATTTCTTGTTTAGTTCAATAGCACGTGCTCTATTATCCAACAGATTCAACAATAAACCAGCTATATCATTTGATAGATTCGAAATTTCTTCTTTCTGAGTATTATGAAATGTCCGGAATGATTCATTTTGATTTAATATATTTATAATCAGTGAATTTAAGTCGTTTTTGTTATTCCTTTCTGCCAGATAGTTAATATATAGTTGAGGAATATAGGTTATTTTGCGCTTTTCACTATCCCTGCCATTGAGCAAATCTATATCTCCATTCTTCCAATAAACCTTTAAATTGTAATTGAAAGCAGATCTATACCCTTCAAATTTCAGTGCCTGAGATATTCTTTCGACTTGCTCCGAATCTATAGCATCAGCAATAGAATGTAACAATAACGACTTTCCGGACGATTTACCCCCGATAATAGAATTCAAATTATCATTGAATAATATTTTTTGATTTCCCATTAAGCTATCATCACTTTCAAATTCAACTGCGGAGATAATCATCCTATCGGATTTAATCTCTGGCTTCGAGGATTGGATTCTAACCCGGTTTTCTGGCTCAAATAGAATTTGTCTCAATCCATCAAAAGAAGGGTCAGCCTTAATCCATAAAATATGTTTTTGATAATCAATCTGACTGGGGTTTTGGGTATTGAAAACGGTTATATTTTGGCCTAACCATTTCTCTATTTGTTCACAGGAATGTGCATCGCTACCACAAATAGAGGGCTTAAGACTTTTAAATTCATTGATAAAGTCTTCTTTTGTATCGTGCTTTCTTCCTAAACCAAAATCAATAGTATTTGCATTTGTTGCGAAAAAAGCATTACACTGTTGGTAATACCCTTTTCGGATAACATGTCCTTGTCCACTCCAACTAATAGAGGATAAGTCTTCATCTACGGGGATACAAATTATATAGTTGTTTTTGAAGATAGATTTTTTGTTTTCCAGTATATCTTTAATTTGCTGATCATTAACAACCGCGACCATGCATCCCACTTCAAAATCACTTCCTTTAAATGTCGGCTGTTGTAATTTTATTTTTTGCCCAAGAAGAGCAATATTATCTTTTTTCAGCTTGCGTTTTTCTCCTGTACTATATGGATCTTGTTCATAGGCGAAGTCTATTTCATGCAAAAAACTTTCTTCGATATCCCGAATACTGACATTCTCAGAAAAAATCACATGATAATTGACCCTGTTGCCATTTATGAGATTATTCAACCGGAATTCTATATTTGGGAGGATACGTATTTCTCTCACTTTCCGGATAAACTCGGAATCGTTGTTAAATAGCTGGTTTAACTTTTGATCATTATCTAAATAATTATTTTTCAAAATCTTATATCCATCAATAGAGAAGTAGTCTGTTATCCCTATGACTGCTACTCCATGTTGTACCGCTGTGCTAAATAGCGATATAACATATTTATCCCAATCGGTTCCAAAAGAGTTTGCTAAACCAGATTCTGGAGTATGAACATGTAAGTCCCATTTTCTCCATTCTGAACCTCTATTTTCTTTATATTCCATAATCTTTACTTATTTTGCATTTCCACTTTCGGCAGACCTTTTACAATCTGAATAGTTTTTAAACTGATAGCTATCACACTCAACAACAAATCCAAGATATAGCGGGGTTTATTGTGTTCGCGTGCCCAATCGTTGGGATCGTTTACGATGCCGCTTTCCTTGTGAGTTTTGATTTGGTAACTTTCCATGATCCACTCGATGGCACTACGCCCATTGACTATATATTCATATGCTTCGGCAGGGATGTCGGTAATGGTAATATACGGGTTGTATATAATGCAACTTTTGTCGTCTTTGGATGGGAAACGCATTTTAGTTATATCAAAATTATCCTGAACGGCATTATTTATATTTACTGTAACGCCTGCTTCATGAGCATAATCCTCGTAATGCAAATGCAGTGCAGCCAACTCACGCCCGGCTTTGGCGTATTTCCAGAAAACCATGGAATCGCCTACAAATGGTATCCGAGGCAACATCTTTTTGAGGTCGGCTGCAAACTCGATGCGGTAGTCCGTATTGTGCAGAAAGCCATACACATAGTAGAAAATATCCTCTTTCGTGGTTTTACTGCCATATAGCTTGCGAGCCTGATTGAGTGCAAAGTCGCTTATCGCATCTCTACGAGCATAATGCTCGCTCTCCGGTTCGGAAGCGGCATCGAACATATCTGCCATTCCAGTCTTTTCTGCATTTACTTCTTCGTACCAATAGAGAGGGAAGCATTGCCCATTAAACATTAATTGCAAATCAGGAATCTTATTTGTGATAATTGTAGAAAAATCCTTACTTGCCCCCATGCCAGAAACACTAATAACTAAATTTTCCGTATCGGTAGTTGGGAAAAGTTGATCAAATTGACCTCTCCTATGAATAAAGTGTTCACCCATATATAGATTGGCTGAGTAGAACGGTCGGTATATAGAGGAAAATATTTTTTCACCTTCATACTTAACAGATATCCCTCTTTGTACTTTGGGTATCAAACTGCTACTCCATGCTATATTGGCACTATCCATATCTATAAACTTCTCAATCTTTTTTATTTCTTCAGATTGAATATTCTGCTTATACGTAGCAACCTGATTGTTATAAAAGTCAATAGTTCGCCTCATATTTACCTGTAATTTCTCTCTTGAAAAATTATATACCCAAGCATCTCTATTAGAGTTTAATCCTAAAGAATACACAGTAAACACAGCCTGTGTTTCTGTATCGAACTTCTTCTCTGGGGCAAGCGGTACAAATTCACCAAATTTATCGTTCCGGTGATTAATCCAATCGTTATGCTCGTTGGGTGAAAGTGTTTGCCAGTTCATTTCAGTATCGGATACACTTTTCATCTTTTTCACAATATCGAGTTTCTCATCGCGACTCAGGTAATCGCCTATGTCGTGATAATGAATCGTTGCTTTCTCTTGATGGTTGGGCTTCTTCACCAGCAGAGTTATGCTGATGGGCGTACGGCTGCCCGAACCGAATATTTTTCCGCCTTCTTTGCGAGATAACTCTCCGCTTGTTCGCTGGTTTCCACGAAGATTGAATACATAAATAGACGAAAATTCCTTTTCGAGACAATGGCGGTAGCCGTCCATTCCATTGCCATCAATCCACGCACCATTGCTCACAAAGCAGATAACTCCTCCGTTCTTCGGGTCAAGACGATCCGATGCCCAACGGAAAGCTTTTATATAGGCATCATATAGTGCTTTAACAGATGTTGCACTACTACCTTTCGCGTAAGTCTCCTCAATTCGCTTTTCCAGTTTCGAATACTTCTGATTCTGAGCATTGTCATTGGCCGATTTCTGACCAATGGAGTACGGCGGATTGCCTATAATAACCCGCAGCGGAGCTTTCTGTTGCTCCTGTACCCGACGAGAGTTCTGCGGAAACATATCGCTGAACAAGTCTTCGCCGTTTTTGGACTCTCCCAATTGAAAGGTATCCGTCAGACAGATACCATTGAAAGGCACATAGGTCTCCGACCTGTTATTCTGTAAATCGTGATAGACGTTCTCTATATTTACCGATGCGATATAATAGGCCAATAAGACAATTTCGTTGGCGTGTATCTCTTTACTGTACTTGCGTTTCAGATCTTCCGGTTTTATCAGTCCGCTTTGCAGCAAACGGGTAATAAACGTTCCAGTCCCGGTAAAAGGGTCGAGGATATGCAGGTTTTCGTCGCTCAGTGTACGTCCGAACTCTTTGTGAAGCACGGCATCGACCGAATGGATAATATAATCGACCACCTCAGTAGGTGTATAGACAATACCCAACCGTTCCACCATCATAGGGAATGCAGTACGGAAAAATTTATCGTATAGCTCTATGATAATTTTCTGCTTGGCTTCGGCATTGTCTATGTCTTTTGCACGTTCGCGAACCGAATCATAGAACTTTTGCAGTGTCTCTGCATCTTTTTCATCTTTATGTTCTTCCAGCAAAGTGAGCATTTTCTCCATCGACTGGGAAATAGGATTATTGCGTACGAAAGAGTAATCTTCAAACAATGCTTCGAATACCGGCTGGGTAATAAGATGTTGTGCCAACATCTCAATAGCATCTTCTTCCGATACCGACGGATTGATATTTTTGTGAAGACCTTTCAGAAACTTCTCAAATTCCCGCTGGTGTTTTTTGTCGTTCTCTACTAATGCCCTAATATTTTCTATCTGCCGCACGGCAATATCTGCCACATCCCTTGCCCATTGCTCCCAGTAGCGGCGTTCGCCCACCTTCTCTACCAGCTTGGCAAAGAGCAAGGATTGCATATTGTCGAATTGGATCGCCATTTGCATGGCTGCTTCTGCTGCTCCTGCACCTGTTCGCTCTGTTCCCTTATTATCGTCCCGTCCGTGCGAAGCACCTCCGATGACAATACCTTCCGGTTTGTTATTGTTCAGCTCTATTTTGTTGATAGTCGCTTTGAACCTGTCGTCGTGAGCCCGCAGTGCATTCAAGACCGTCCAAACCACAGCATATTCCTTGCTATTACTCAGGGCTTTTTCGCCCTGAACATCGGATGGTACAACTATCGGAATGATAATGTAACCGTACTTTTTGCCGGAAGCACGGCGCATAACACGCCCAACCGACTGCACCACATCGACCTGTGAATTTCGGGCGGACAGGAACATCACAGCATCCAACGATGGAACATCGACCCCTTCACTCAAGCAGCGTACATTGGTAAGTATCCGGCATTGCATAGAAGCTTTCGGAACCGATTTCATCCACGAGAGTTTTTGTCCGCGTGTGGTAGCTGACATTGTTCCATCTATATGGTCACTTTCCACAACTACCATCTTTTGTTGCTGCTCGTCAGACAACTCCTTGTAATAAAGATCGTTCATTTGATTGAACGTGTTGGTTATCTTCTTAGATACATCTATATTTTGACAAAAAGCTACAGCCGTACACATGGGTTCGGGGTCACTGGCTTTGACCGTACCGTCATCGCCGACAATCTCTTTACTCAGTGCATTAACGCAACCGATCAGTTTATTTACTTCGCCCGCGGGAATTTCAGTCTGACCATTGGCAACCATATTCTGAGCCGAAGTCGTCATGTCATTTTCATTGACTGTTAAAATCAGCACTTTATAGTCTGATAACAATCCTTTGCTGACAGCCTTACCGAACCCTATGTGATAAAATTCTTCGCCATACAACGACGTATCATCCATAGAGCAAAGAATAGTATCATTATCGACCGCTTTTTTCTTTGCATCGTCGTGATAAAGACGCGGCGTGGCAGTCATATACATTCGTTTCCTACCTTGAATGAAGTCGTTATTATGCACTTTTACGAATGCTGATTCGTCTTCATTAGAAAGGGTAACTCCTGTTGTCCGATGTGCTTCATCGCATACGATCAAGTCAAAAATGCCTTGTTCAGTCCCGAATTTCTTCTGATAAGCTTTCTGTGCCCGAGCAATAACATCAATAGATTGATATGTACTGAAAACGACCGTTATTCCCGAATCGGCAGTAGCTTGTTCCAACTGCTTTATTATTGTATCCGTGTCGGTCGATGCAGGCAAAGCCAAATCAACCACACTAAAACTGTCAGTATCTTCGTTTTTATTCTTGCGTTTGCTTACTTCCGGGTCAGAACAAATACAAATTGGATTGATAAGATGCTCTGTATGTATAAGCCATTCTTCAAGCGTTTGTCCGAGTAAAGCTATCGAGGGAACTAAAAATAAAATCAATCCCTCTCCTTTAGTTATCTCTTCAGCTATTTTGAGCGATGTAAATGTTTTACCTGTTCCGCAAGCCATAATAAGCTTGCCTCTATCTGACTTATCAGTCTCATAATGAGCGATGGCAGCACCAATAGCTTCCTTTTGATGGTCAAGGGGTTTGTGTTTCGGTTTAAGAGATTGTTCGCCATACATACCCAGCATCAGCTTGTCCCACTCGACACTGCTGTTCTGCAAGTGATATAGCGAGATGCGGGATACAGCGGGAGTATGATTGCGGATTGCTTCTTCAGCATTGCTGCCCCATTTATTTGTTGTCGATATCCAGAGACAGTGTTCAAAGCGAGTGATTGCACCAGATTCATTCGTAAATGAGCGTCCGGCAGTAGTTAAGAAACTATCCACCTCGGCTTTATTTATTGTGGCGGACTCTTGATAACATTTGCATTGCACAGCCCAATATGCTCCATGTGTTGTTTGTGCCACAAGATCAATGCCTGTGTCTTGTCCGCCCAAGTCTTTCCGAAAAGGAAATTCCTCCCAAAGCCATACATTTTTGAAACGGGAAGCGTAAAATGGTTCCGTTCGTAGATATAATTGCATTAAACGCTCGAAGCGATTTCCTTTATCTCTTTCTGTAGTGGATTCCTGTCGGAATTGAGTTAGTATATCCTGAAATGAAGCCATATTTATTTTTCTTCTTTATTATCAACTAATAAATCCTTTACACTCACCTGCAATATTTCTGCAATCTTATATAAAACCTCTATTGGTGGCTGATTACGGTTCTGCACATAGGCGTTCACCATATTAAAACTTTTACCCAGTTTTTCTGCCAACCAAGTTTGTTTTATTCCTTTTTCGTCAAGAATTTCTTTTATTCGATTCATTTGAGTATTCATCACAAGTAATATTGTGCAAATATAGTAAAATTTGTCATCTATGATTCTGAATGTGAGTGATTATTCTCTACTTCTCGTAAGTTACTACTCTTTCTCTATCTCTTTTGCCTCAATGCTTTGCCTATGATATTCATTCAATAATACATAATCATTCTGCTGTTTCATACAAAACAGTGTGAGAATAAACACCAGCAAGCTAAGAACAGCAATCACAATAGACGTTTTGCGAAACTTGAAGAATTTAAAATTCAAGTACGACTTTTCATCATCTGACTTTATTACAGGCAGCTCTTGGGGTTCTTTCAGTATGGCTGACATACAAGACAATATCTTATATACTCCTTCCGTATCCTCTTCTAATTGCTCCATATTTTTATGAATGACTTTGAAATGGGAATCACAATGTGTTCCAAGCCCTTGAATGTACTTCTCTAATTTTGAGATAATCTCGTCTTTCTCTTTTTGAAAATCAATCTTAATTTCCGACTGATTATCTTCGGGAATCAGTGATTTCTGAGTTATCGCAATATTTTCCAATTTCTTATCTATCTCTGAGAGTTTCTCCCCATGAGCTGCCGCAACCCAAAACAGGTAACGCATTCGTAACGGAACCTCTTCCTAAGTACACAATATTTTGCTTTTTTGCTGCTTGCAACGGAGAGAAGAATGATGAAGTTATCACCAATGAATCAATTACTTACATCGTTTTGCTTATCCTTGCGTTTTTGGTGCTGAGTTTAGGAACGAGCGAGCTGCTTTGATCTGCTTCGAGTTGCACAATGTTTAAAGAGCGACTTATGGCACAAATATACTAGAAATATCTCAGAATCTATATTAGTTTTCTTGTTTTTCTAACACATACTTCAGATCTAAATCTATAGTATAAGCACTACTATACAAATACGAGCAAAGAACAATCCTATAAAACTGCCAATGCTGTATTTGACTGTGAATAACATACTTTTTATTATCTTTGTCGCCAAATTTATGTAAACTAACAAGGATTTTGGCATTTATGACAGTCCTGACAAATTGCTAGAAGAACATGGACAAGAACTATCTGCGTTGAAAGAGTTTGTATTTCGCTACATTGGACGACATCTAATGAATAGTAATGTCCGTAAAGTACGTGGTTGATTCATTGTGTAAATCAGAAGTTATGACAATACTAAAGTCTTTATTAATCTGGCTGTTATTTATCCCCTGCGCCATCTTGAATGGTGTACTGCGGGAGAATGTGTTAATGCCATTGATGGGAGCTATCACTGCCTCGGAGTTGAAATAAAGCCGTGCGAAAAAATAGAATAAAGGGATGAAAAAACAAATAAAATTATGGATAAACGATTACGAATTTACAAATTAATTGTCCTCATCTTACTTATAGTAGGTATAGGTATGATAGCAGGGGGAACTTATGGGCTATCTTATGTAAAAAGGATAGACAAAGAATATGTACCTACCACAGCAAAAATAGAGTCTATTAAACAGCACACAGAGCTTCGGCATGGCAAAAGGCGCACGCATCGTGATGTAGTAGTGAGTTACGAGGCTAATGGAAAGATGTATACCGAAAATCTGAGCTCTTATAGTTCATCCATGAAGGAGGGCGATCGCATATCATTAAAATACAATCCAAAGCAGCCGGAAGATATACGCTCGGTTGATATTGAGAACCTTATATTTTTAGTGATGATTTTTTGCGGAGTAACTTTGCTTATCACAGCTTTATTAGCTCCACGTCTTTTCAAAAGACTAAAAACACTGAGGCAGCAAGTTCTTTGAGTGTAAATACTCTAAGTGGATGACATTCAGTTTGTCGAGATATTTAGAAAAACAGAAATTAGGAATATGATAAACAATTTTCTTTCAGAAGAGGCTGTTTGGGAGTCTATCTCTGAGTTTGTTGACTCAAATGGAAAATCAATGGCTTGCCAAGGCAAATCAAGTATTAAATTTAAGGGCGAAATCATTCTTAATGAGAGTTATTCCTCTTTCGGAGAGAAGACACTCACCAATGACTATGAAATTAGAATTGTATCTGAGAATCGTTATAGCTACACTTCAATGAATCCGGTAATCGGTGTTCAAACAGGATTTTTTGACATAAATCAAAATACGATATATTCAAAATTTTCAATAAAGGAATCTGAGTTAAACGGATATGAAATAATTAGGCGGATAGAGGATACATGTTATGCAAATGGAGCTTTGTATAACGGTAATGAACTAATCAATACATGGAGTGCAACATTGCACAAAGTAGTCTGATAGATTAAGATGGAAAAGCAAATAGACATAACGCAATTAGAGGAAAAGATAATATCCGTATTGACTCAGCAAAAGGCAGATTTTATACGCTTTGTTGATGTGTCAGGCTTTTCAATAAAGCAAAATAGAGGATTACCCAATGCCATACTTTTTGGTATTGCTTTGCCACGGTTGTATCTGCAAGAAGTCGCAAAAGTACCGGATTATGTAAAAACCATGATTGAGCAAAATAAGATGGAGAGCGATGAACTTTATCTTACGGAACTTAAGACTGATTCTATTTCCAATCAAATGGCAGAAAAATTGGTTTCTGAGGGATTCAATGCCTACGCTCACTCTGATGATAACCTAATAGCAACAGGCGTTTTCGATGGAATATACGAAGAAACGCCCTTACCACATAAAACGATAGCTGTATTATCAGGTATAGGTTGGATAGGTAAAAACAATCTGCTGGTAACACCTGAATATGGTTCGGCACTTTGTCTTGGGGTAGTTTTGACCGACGCACCATTGGAAACCATACTGTGTGAGCCACCCATTCCTAAGTGTGGTAATTGCAATGTTTGTATGAAAATTTGCGAGAAACAAGTTTTGAAAGGGAAAACATGGAGTAGCTCTGTTTCAAGAGATGAAATAGTGGATGTATATGAATGTAGCACCTGTTTAAAGTGCCTTGTACATTGTCCAAATACCCAGAGGTATTGTAAACAATAAATAAGACGAAGAAAAATAACAAAATGAAATATACCTATAAACAAATCTGGCTTATCACATTTCCCATCCTTATCAGCCTGCTGATGGAGATGATGATAGGCGTTACGGACACAGCCTTTCTTGGACGTGTCGGAGAGAGCGAGTTGGGAGCATCTGCCATCTCGGGGGTGTTCTACTTGATTATATTTATGGTGGCTTTCGGTTTCAGTGTCGGAACTCAGATTCTCATAGCTCGGCGAAATGGTGAACAGCAATACAAAGAGATAGGCAGTCTGTTCTATCAGGGAATTTACTTCCAGATAGGGTTAGCTGCTCTAATGGTTATTCTATCCACTTGCTACCTGTATATGAAGCGAGGTAAATGGCAGGAGAGGAAGATATGATTTACCATTTTTCGGGAGTAATTGTTCCTCAAAAAAATGCGGTATAGAATGAAAAAGAAAGTTCCTGCATTCAGGAGTATTAATTAATAACTATTTCAAAAACAAACAGATTATAAGTATGATACGAAAAAGAAAAAATAACAATCATTTATAAATTAAATCAATAACAATGAAACGAAAAAAAAGTACTCTGGTGCTGAGAAAACCAACCAACAATGTTTATCGGTACAAAAAAATGCGGGGTTAAACAAGTCTAATAAAGACAGAAATAAATTATGGATGTTCTACAAAACTGCTCATGAACTATACCAGTCCGAGGTTGTTGGGGATCATAAATTGTATAACCGTTACGTTAACGATTTTCTGAACAGCCATAAGCATACTGATTGTGTTGATACGGCAGGAATGAATGAACACAATAAGAACTTTCATATTATGGAAGAACTTCTGACTATTCGTAAAGATTTAGTGCAGAAGTATTTTGCAAAAGAAAAGCTGTGTGACTCTGATTATTCAATTATGCACCAAGAGTTTAATACAACACAACAGTCTTCCAATTCTGAAGTGTTTATTGCTTCAGAATCACTCCCTGTCGCGTTCAGTTCTAAGCTGAATTTTCAATGTAGCTTCAATTCTACGCAAATAAGGCTTATTACATATAGTGTGAATGAAACTCATTTATTTTCGCCTAATGTATCTGAAACAGAAATGAAAGCCTTCTTTACCTGTTGTCTAGAATATCCTTTGAAGTCAGTCTGCAATCGTAGAGTCGCCTTTTTTTTTTGATGCTCTATGCGAGCACAAACTTATTTCGCCACGGTGGCAACATATCATAGACGAGAACGGGTTGATTCTGTCATCGACCCAAAAAGCTCTGCTCAATAGTAGCAAATTGTCAACAGCATTAAATGAAGCCAAACAAAACGATGGATGTGTATACAGAACTATTAAGCTACATGTACAGAAAATAGCAGAAAACGGAGAATGCAACAATTCAGATGTGGAATAGTAATATAGCCTCTTGATTCCCCTGATGGTGAATTAACTATCAGGGGATAAATGTTGCATAATTGCAAGAAATTGTCTATCTTTACATGACAAACATTTAACCTATGTCGTACATACTCATCATTATAGTTGCCTTTTTTCTATTGAGAATAGTCGGAAAAATGCTCCGTCATTTCATGTCACCCTCCAATGTCGGTTTTTGGCTACTGATATTAGGATTGCTCTTCATACCTCACTGTGCATGGATCAGCTTGGCAATCATTGTCGGGCGTTATGTTGTTGCGCCTATTATACGCCATCTGCCCAAAGATGATGAGACGGATTATTCCCGAAAGAAAGGGAATAGAAGCGATGGTACCAACTGGAATACCATCATCATGCTGGCTATTCCTATCTTTTGGCCATTTCTGATCTTGAAATTGTTCGTCAAGGATAAGACTCTGCCGAATGACAATAGTCCGTTTGACTATGAGCAGCATGAGAAGAGTAATGGGCGATGAACCATTTTCTGCACATAATCAAACAGGAATGATTATGCGCAAAAATGGTAATTGCAGAATATAATTATAACATAGGAACCATGTATACAGGGAGGTATACAATGCCCTCTTCTTCTTTCAAATCTTGATAATGAATAACATAGGGAACAGATAACTGATTGCTGAACTTTCCGCAAAACTTCTTGAGTGAGGTCAATGTGTATCTTGTGCTTGACTTCACTTCTATGGCTGATATATTATGCCGACTTGTAACCGATGACTTCTGAATCAAGAAGTCAATTTCCATGCGGTCTTCTGCGTTGTCCAATGAATACTGAGAATAAAAATAAAGTTTGTGCCCATTGGCTCGAAGCATCTGTGCTACAATATTTTCGACTAACATACCTTTGTTTACTTCCAACTTATCCATCAAGAGTTTCCGATAAAGCTCTTCGCTGATAATCGTCCTCTCGTCAAAAGCGTGGCTGATCAGCAAACCAGTATCTGCCATATAACATTTAAGCTGTTGATTATCCATCTTCATACGTAGTCCGACACTCGGTTCTGATGCTCCCCAACAGATATTGAGTACTTGTGATTCGTCCAGCCAAAAGAAAGACGTTTCATATTCTCTAAAACGGGCACTTGACTTCAAATCCGTCATCTTAAATTTCTTCTCATGACGCTGTAAAGAGGCTGGAATCTGGTCAAAGATACTTTTTACCTTTGTTTCAAACCCCGAAGCATACTTCTCGATATCCGATTTGTAAAGATGAAGAATATCGCGTTTGACACGATCCACATCTGCAAAATCACGTGTTTCTACATATCGCTGAACTGCCTGCGGCATGCCTCCTACTATCATATATTGCCGAAACAGATCCAGAGCCTTTCTGTGCATGGCTCCTCCTAAAGGCATTTTCTTGTCAAAGCACTGCTGAATAAACGGTATCAGCATCTCATCGCCCAAAGCCCATAAAAATTCTTCAAAATCCATCGGGTTCATTTGATACCGGCGTTCTTCCGAAGGAATAAGTATATCTTTCACATTCTTATTGAGTGAGACTAAAGAACCTGTCTCAATATAATCATATTTTCCATCAGCTACCAAATATTTGATTGCAGCACGTGCTTTTGGATGCATTTGTACTTCATCAAAAATAATAAGTGAATCCCGATCATAGAGCTTTACCCCTGTAATATTCTGTAACAGAAGGAAAAACATGTCCAAATTCGATAAGTAGTTATCAAACAAATCTCTTATATCCTTACTTGTTTTATTGAAATCCAATAGAATGTAGGATTTGTATTCTCTTTTTGCGAACTCTTCTACAATATAACTCTTGCCTACCCGCCTGGCGCCATCTATAAGAACAGCAACACGTCCTTTTTCCTGTTGCTTCCAGTCAAGCAGCTTTTTATAAATTTTTCTTTTCATCTTTTCAATATCACATTTTTAGGATTTTCAACAGTCAAGATAATCACGTTTTTAAGATTATCCAAACATGAAATAATCACGTTTTTAAGATTATC
>Ga0172378_10003535_pt1 | contig 14684 bp, 9 predicted proteins | sample GrowelOW332metaG_FD_119755 | JGI IMG/M metagenome (GOLD analysis project Ga0172378, IMG submission 119755) | Groundwater microbial communities from an aquifer near a municipal landfill in Southern Ontario, Canada - Pumphouse #3_1 metaG | ecosystem: Environmental > Aquatic > Deep subsurface >... | reverse complement strand
GCTGCCGGGGACGTTATCTGCAGAATTTCTTTTACATTGTCGCTTAGCACTTCACCGCCGGTGCCGATCTGCTTGCCAAGGTTCTGCAGTAAAATATCCCGTACGGTTTCAGACATTTCGTGCAGGGCACGGCTCTGTTCCATGATTTCCTGAAAATCCGCTGGTTGTTCACCTTGTCCGAGAGTATTAAGCACTTCGTCATTGCGGGTGAGTAGATCCTGGTATTCCGTAAGTGTGCTACGTTGCTCATTGCTCAATTGAGCAAGATCAAGATTTTTGAAAAAAAGTTCCCGCTGGTCGATTTGTTCTTCCCGGCTTTTTCGAAATTCTGCCATCCGGTTTTGAATGCGCTCATATTCCTCGGGATTTTCTTCCTTGAGGCGTTCTATGCGTTCCTGCATATTCCCTCCTCTACGCCGCGACGAAGCATTTTCCTGAGCAGAAATGCCTGCTGCTGGTTGGGAAGAGTGCTCCAATTGTTTTTTTAACTGCACCAATTCCTCTTCCCGTAATTCAAGCAGTTTTTCAAGATTGGCAATTTCCTGCCCGGAATTATGAGGAAGTTCTACTTTATTATCGAGCCGATTTTTCAGCCGCAGGTTTTCAGCCTGCAAGGTGACTTTTTCAGCCATGAGGGTATCGCGGGATTCTGCAACTTCCCGAAGCTGTTCGCTCAGGCTGGCATGATCTTGATAAAAATAAAAAGCCGCGGCAAAGAAAAACAAGTTGCTGCTAAACAACAAAATCAAACCCGTTTTTTTGATTTTTTCAATTTCCATAAGGAAAAGCCCTTTTCAGAATGTTCTGCTTCATGAGGTAGTAAGATATAATGCGCTAAAAAACCCGGAAGCGTATATTCAGTAAAACGCTTTACCTCCATGAAAATTGTCATTGAAATAGAGTAGAATGCGCTGATGTTAGGAAAATTAGGTCGGGTTGTCAGAGTTGCTCAGTCTTTTGAAGCCAAGACGTCATGAATGCGCAATTGCGGTATTGCGGTTCCATTGAAACGATTAATATGGGGGGAAAAAACAATATCCCAAGGTTCTTGGGGGAAACTCGAGGGAGAACGCCCGAAAGCAATAAATTGTATTCGCATTCCCTCTTCATCCCGTAGAACGCCGCGTGTATGCATGGAACCAGCAGGCTGCTTCCTTTCAGAAACCACTCTCTTGGTCAGAAAAACCGGTTCGGGATTGCCGTGCCCGAAAGGCTCCAGCATTTGTAGCTCCTGGAAGAAAACATCGTCGAGTTCTCGCAATTTCACTTCCCCGCAAACATTTAACAGCGGTTTCATCGATTCGATCCCAAGAACTTTCTGGACAGCAATATCAAACTGCACGGAGAATTCTTCCAATCGATCTTCGTTGAGGGAGAGCCCTGCGGCCATCGCATGACCACCAAAGCGGATCAGTGAACCCGCACACTCATCCAGAACCGCCACCAGATTCAATTTGCGAATACTGCGGGCGGAGCCGGTGAATTGTCCGCTGCTGTCTCTGGTCAGTACAACGGATGGGCGGTGATAACGTCTGGTCAACCGGGAAGCAACAATTCCGACGACACCCTGGTGCCAGCCTTCACTCCATACGACAATGGAACGGGCGGACTGCAGATCGTAGCGGCATTCAATCTGATGTTCCGCATTGCGAACAACTTCTTCTTCTATGACCTGCCGTTTTTTATTCAGACTATCAAGGTTGCGAGCCAATGCGTTCGCCTCCAGTATACTTTCCGCTTCCAGTAGTCGCAGTCCATCGGTAGGATCCCCCATCCGTCCAGTGGCATTGATTCGGGGCGCCAGACGGTAGGTGATATCGGCGGTCGCCAGTTCGTCACTGACACCAGCAATATCACAGAGCGCATGAATGCCCGGGCGATGTTGCATGGAAAGAACCTGCAGCCCGTGATGAACTAGGATGCGGTTTTCGTGGAGCAGGGGAACAATATCGGCCACTGTGCCAAGAGCAACCAGATCCAAACACTGGTGAAGATCCGTATCCTCGCCGCCATAGCCCATTTCCTGCCCGTATTTCAGAAAGGCCTGGGCTACTTTATAGGCGACGCCAACACCAGCGAGTTCTTTGATCTCTCTGGGAGCACCGGGCAATTTCGGGTCTACTATCGCAAAAGCGTTAAGTTGTTCCAAGCCGGGTGTATGATGATCCGTAATAATCAAATCCAAGTTGATATTTTGCGCTGCCGCTGCGGCGTCATAACTGGTGATGCCGCAGTCGACGGTCAACAACAGATCACAATTGCCGGCCGAAGCTTTGGCAATGGACTCCGCTGTTAAACCATACCCATCATCAATTCGATGCGGAAGGTAACAGCCGATGCGGGCGCCATTTTTACGCAGTACCGAAGCAAGCAGAGCCGAAGCCGTTATGCCATCGGTATCGTAATCGCCATGAATAATGATCTGTTCCCCGCGTTGGATGGCTAACCAAAGCCTGGCAGAGGCTTCCCTGGTGCCGGGCAATAAAAAAGGATCCCCGATATTTTTTAGATCAGGATTCAGAAAATCGCGTACGTTATCCGGTGCAATATCACGTGCCGACAGCACCAAGGCTATTGGACGAGTTACCGCAGCTTCTTCGATTAGTTCTTGAACACGATATTCATTGGTTTCAGCAAATTCCCAAATTCGTTCTTCCATGAGCCTTTCGTTTCCTTAAAATGAAAAATTAAATGACAAAACTAACTATACGCCAAATTTCCCAGCTGTCATCTCATTTACCATTCTTTTTTACCATTTTTTTGCAATTTCCACAATTATCGGGATGGAATAGGAGTCTGTTTTTCAGTCGAAAATTTTTTAGCCCAGCGAGTGTCTATTTTTTTAGGCAGAATTTCAACTCTGGTGAAGGCAAAGTTGAGGCAAGCATTCTGCAATGATCGACTTTTCCATACTACTATCCGCCGGTTTCTGAATGGTTGCTACCTGTTTCTTCTAGGCTGTGGACGCCAGTCTACCCCGAGTCTGTCCATTTCCGTCCGTGTCTGCCCGTGTTGCTCGTTTGCGTGTTGAAAGAGACCGTTACTTGAAAAAGCAAACACAAATTTGTAAAGTTAAACGCAAATATCCCTTAAAAAAGTGCGCTTACTTTTTCTATGTTGCGTGGCAAAAAACTTGTTTTACCCCAGTTGCATAAATCCGCAAACGCAGTATAGTAAGGTCTTAACAAAAAAATGCTTTGATTTCATTTTTATACGGATAAGGAGTTTTTGCCATGTCGATTCATCCCAGTTTAAAAACTCAGGGCGCGGTCAGTGAAAAGCGCAATGTTCTGAAACGTTTTGAGCGTATTGATAAGTTGAAAAAAGAAGGCCGTTATCAGGATGGTAACCGGGTTTGGGGACTTCCAAAAACAAAACCGGAAGAATAATTCACTGGTGCTTTACCAGAATTCTTCACGAGAGCTGCTTGAGCAGCCGCAAAGCCGCATCAGGTGTTTTTATGATGCGGTTTTTTTTTTAGTACTACTGTCAAGGAAAGGATCTGAATATGTGGAATTATACTGAAAAAGTCATGGATCACTTCCTGAATCCACGCAATGTTGGAGAAATTCAAGAGGCCGATGGGATTGGTGAAGTCGGCAATATCGTCTGCGGCGATGCGATGAAGCTTTTCATTAAACTGGCTCCGGATCAGAAAACCATTGAGGAAGTCCGTTTTCAGACTTTTGGTTGTGCTTCCGCTATCGCTTCAGCCTCGGCTTTGACCGAAATGTTGAAAGGCAAAACGGTGGAAGAAGCAGCCCAGCTGACGAACCAGGATATTGCCGACTTTCTTGGTGAACTGCCGGAAGAAAAAATGCATTGTTCCGTTATGGGTATGGAAGCCTTTCAATCCGCTCTGGCCAATTTACGAAAAAAGCATCCTGAATACGCCTTGCCGGGGGAGCAGGCTCCGGAGGGGGAAGATCGTATTGTCTGTCAGTGTTTCAACGTCAGCGAACGGAAGATCCGGGAAGTGATTCAGGCCAATCATCTGACGACTGTTGAGCAGATCACGCATTATTGCAAAGCCGGCGGCGGCTGTGGCGGCTGCATTGAGGAGATCGAACAGATTCTGGCCGACACCCTGGGACAGAAAAAACAGGTCGTCGCAACGGAAAACCAGTCCCTCCCCAGCAATTTGACACATTTGCAGAAAATCAAAATGATTGAGGACGTGTTTGAGACCATCATCCGTCCGGGTTTGCAGGCCGATGGTGGCGATGCCGAATTGGTGGACATTGACGGCCAAAAGGTGCTGGTTCGTTTGACCGGGCGCTGTGCGGCTTGTCCTTCGGCTGGTCAGACCTTGAAATTGTGGGTGGAAGCCAAACTGCATGAAAAAGTTTCTCCTTCCTTGTTGGTGGAAGAGGTCAAATAGGAAGGATGCTGGAATATGAATAAGCAAGACATCGTCTATGTTGATAATAATGCCACGACGTGTCTGGATCCGGAAGTGCTGGAGGTCATGCTGCCTTTTCTGACCGACTATTATGGCAATCCCTCCAGTGTTTATCCGTTCAGCGGCCCGTCCGCTGTTGCAGTACGTAAGGCGCGGGAAGCGGTTGCAGACTTGTTGGGTGCTGTTCCGGAAGAAATTCTCTTTACCAGTTGCGGCAGCGAATCGGATAATGCCGCCATCCTGAGCGCACTGCAAACCCAAGTCGGGCGGCGGAAAATTCTTACCACAGTGGTGGAGCATCCCGCGGTTTTGAATTTGTGCCGGAGTTTGCAGAAACGCGGCTATCATGTGGATTATCTAAGTGTGGACAGTCAGGGGCGTTTGAATCTGGAAGAAGCCAGAGCCCTGATCAGTGAAGAAACCGCCATCGTTTCGGTGATGTTTGCCAATAATGAAATTGGCAATCTCTATCCGGTCTATGAATTGGCTGAAATGGCGCATGCAAAAGGCGCTTTGTTTCATACGGACGCCGTTCAGGCAGTTGGCAAAATCCCCCTGAACTTGGCCGAGACGAAAATCGATTTTCTTTCTTTAAGTGGCCATAAATTGCATGCTCCAAAAGGAATTGGGGCTCTCTACAAAAAACGTTTTGTCCCCTTTGCACCCTTTATGATTGGTGGGCATCAGGAGTATGGTTTGCGCGCCGGCACCGAAAATGTGGCCGGGATCGCCGGGCTTGGGAAAGCAGCCGAATTGGCGAAAATCTACATGGCCTCGGAAAATCAGCTGGTGAGCGCCCTGCGGGATCGCTTGGAAACTGGCTTGCTGGCGACTTGTCCGAATCCTAAAGTCAATGGAGATCCTGAAAACCGGCTGCCGAATACGACCAATATCTGCTTTAAATATATTGAGGGCGAAGCAATTTTGTTGCGCCTTTATCTGGCCGGGAAAGTCTGTGCCTCTTCGGGGTCAGCCTGTACAACAGGGTCTCTGGAGCCGTCTCATGTTCTGCGGGCGATGGGCTTGGATTATCAAGCCTTGCATGGTTCGATTCGCTTCAGCTTCTCCCGCTTCAATCGCCCGGAAGAGGTCGATGTCATCCTGAAAGTTCTGCCCCCCATTGTCCGGGCATTGCGGGAATTATCGCCCTTTGGACGGAATGAACAGTAACAGAGCTGAAGCAAAATCAAAGTTATGGAAAAAGAGCTTCTTCATCTCGTCGAAATCGTCAGTGCTGCCGCTGATGCTGCGATCTTGGAAGAACTGCTGCTAGCGGCAGGTTTTTCGCCCTCGGCTTATACGAACCTTGAAAGCAGGTTGGCATCCACTTATGTGATCGCCGAAAATGCAGACGAGGCAGCGGATATTCTTTTGCGGATCAAAGTTCAGTTGCCGGATTGGGAGGGTCTGCTGAACCAGCCCCTGCGGGGAGTCGAACAGCGTACGATGCGCCAGGAGGATTGGTCGGAAAGCTGGAAAAAGCATTTTCATACTTTCCGGGCTTCAGAACGACTGATGGTCAAACCAAGCTGGGAGGAATACCACGCCCAGCCCGAAGATCTCGTTCTGAAATTGGATCCCGGCATGTGCTTCGGTACCGGATATCATGGAACTACCAAGGCCTGTTTGCAATTCCTCGATCAACTGCAGAAACAAATCGGCTCAGACGCTTCTTTTCTGGATGCCGGCTGCGGTTCCGGGATCCTGTCAATCGGCGCTAGACTCCTCGGATACAATCCGGTTTTTGCCTTTGACTACGATCCCCAAGCCGTCGAAACCGCGCGCGAAAATCTGACTCGGGCAGGCTTTTCGGAAGTGACGTTGGCGGTGGCTGATGTCAAAGATTATATTCCTCCTCAACCCTGCCGGGTGGTGGTGGCGAATATTCTGGCTGCCGTTTTGCTGGAGAATGCGGTAAATATTTTGCGTTTTCTTGATCTTTCTGCTGAGCCGGCATTCTTAATCCTTTCCGGCATTCTGAATGAACAATATGAAGAGATACGGCAGCATTTTACTGCCCTTGGGGCAGAGCAAATGGCAACACGGACCTTGGAGGAGTGGACTAGTGGTTGTTTCCGGGTCGTAAATCCTCTTAAAGCAAACGAATAAGGAAAGAGACGTATATGAAAAATCAGGTGATCATGTTTCAGGGAGATTCCATTACCGATGTCGGGCGCGCCCGTGAAGTGGAAACCGATAAACGCCCGAATGTCCAACTCGGCGCGGGTTATCCCAGTCTGGTGGCAGCGCGCCTGTTGCGCGATCGCGCGAAGGAGACTCTGCAATTTCATAACCGCGGCATCAGCGGCAATCGCGTGGTGGATTTGTATGCACGGTGGAAACGTGATACCTTGAATTATCAACCCGATATCCTTAGTATTCTGATCGGTGTTAATGATACCTGGCACGAACAAGTCAAGGATAACCCGAATGGCGTCGAGGTGCCGCGCTACGCAAAGATATACCGTGAACTGCTGCAGTGGACTCGCACCGTACTGCCAAATGTCAAACTGGTACTGATGGAACCTTTCGTGCTCCATTTCGGTGCGGTTCAGGATCACTGGCTCCCCGAAATGCAGGAACGCAGCGCCATTGTTGCGGAATTGAGCCATGATTTCCAAACCGTTTTCATCCCCTGTCAGAAAATTATGGATGATGCCTGTCAGGTCATGCCCAAGGAATATTGGCTGGCCGATGGGGTGCATCCGACTTTGGCCGGTCATCAATTGCTGGCCGATGCCTGGGTGGCAACCTGTCAGGATTTGTTTTGATATACCTGCCCCTCCTTTTTCTCTGATTGTGTGCAGGGAATAAGCGATGTGGGGTGCTGTCCAGCTGGAGGTTTGGATGCCTGTTGCTACGAATACTTATGCTCTGATGGATGCCGGAAATGGACGAAAACTGGAGCAGTTCGGCCCCTGCCTGGTGGATCGACCTTGCGCTCAAGCGGTCTGGAGACCCTCGCTACCACAGACCCGATGGCAACAGGCCGATGCCTTTTTTACCAGAGAACAGGGAGCAAAATGGGAATTCCGAAAGCCTCTGCCGGAAAATTGGATCTGTGATATCGGAGGAATCCGCTTCCGGATTCTGCCAACCGATTTTGGCCACCTAGGCGTCTTCCCGGAACACGCCCTGGGATGGAAAAAAATCAGCGAAATCTGTTCCCGGCTTGACACAAAAAAAGCCGCTGTTTTGAATCTATTTGCATATTCCGGCGGTGCAACCTTGGCTCTTGCCAAAGTGGGTTGCGAAGTCTGCCACCTGGATGCCTCTAAAAAAATGGTTGACTGGGCACGACAGAATGCCGACTTGAATGAATTATCCGCAGCCCCTATCCGTTGGATTGTCGATGATGTGCAGAAATTTCTAAAACGGGAAATTCGGCGTGGAAAACAGTATGACGGGATCGTCCTGGATCCGCCGAGTTTCGGGCGTGGCAGCAATCAGGAACTGTTTCAAATCGATCATCATATGCTCGACTTGCTCGAACTCTGCTGTCAGGTGCTGTCAGCAACGCCAAAGTTCCTCTTTTTGAGCTGCCATACTCCCGGCTATACGCCACTGGTTTTACAGCATTTATTGAAACAGACTCTCCCGGGAGGGGCGATTGAGGCCGGAGAATTATTGCTGCCAGCGAGGCCGGAGGCGCTCGATGTACCCAGCGGTACCTATGCTTGCTGGCAAAAATAAACTTACCCAGTTAAACATCTTGTTTTTTCAATTCCCCCTTATATTCGCACCGCGATTCCTTTGTTTTTTAAATATTGCTTGAGTTCTTTAATATCAATCGTATGGAAATGAAAAACGGAAGCTGCCAGTAGAACCTGGGCTCCGGCTTGTGCGGCCTGCAGAAAATGTTCGAGTTTGCCGGCCCCCCCCGAGGCGACGATTTTGGCTCGGCAGGCCGTGACAAGAGCAGAAATGATGGGAAGGTCATAACCGGTTTTCGCACCATCCCCGGCTTTACTCGTAGGAAGTATTATTTTTACTCCGAAATCATCGACTTTTTTTGCCCATTCAACGGCATCATATCCCGTTGCAGTGCGCCCACCATCGATATAGACTTCATACCCCGAGGGTAGCTGTGCATTGACATCCAGATCAATGGCAATCGTAATCGCATCAGCACCAAATTCCTTGAGTAAAGCCGGAATCAGTTCCGGCTTGCGATAAGCAGCACTGCTGATGGATACCTTATTCGCTCCTGCTTTTAATACCTGACCCGCACTTGCCACATCGAAAATGCCGCCTCCGACCGTGAAAGGAATACTGCACACAGCCGCGACTTTGCGGACGATTTCCAGCATCGTGCCACGGTTTTCTACCGTTGCGGTAATATCCAGCATGGCCAGTTCATCCGCTCCGGCAGCACAGTAGGCTTTTGCGCATTCCACCGGATCGCCGGCATCGGCAATATCTACGAAATGAACCCCCTTGACAACTCGCCCATCGCGCATGTCAAGACAGGGCATAATACAAATCGGATTTTCCATCGTTTCCATCCTTTTCTTTCATAAGTGACCAATAACAGCGGCGGAGTTCGCAAAACACCCCATCAGGAGAATATTGAAAATACTTGCAGACGCTTGTTTTGCAAGTGAATGCAAGAGAAAGTGACGAAATATAGCGAAAAAACTTGTAAAAAATATATGAAACATGGGGTGGACTGGCGTCTACAACCTTTTTTCTAACCGCGAAAGGCACGAAAAACACGATTTTTTTTGGGGGGGGGTGATGCTCATACGCAGGGACTACAAACGTACTTATCCGCTGCATTTATATGGAGTGCGGGAGCGCAGCTCCCGCTTTGCAATCGTCGTCAATCCGTCGTACTCCATAACGCCTGCAGGGGCCACGCAGTCTAAAGGTACGACAACCGTGCACGTGCCAAATGCTCCACATGAGTTGTTTGTATTTTTAGAAAAATATACAGAATTTTATGTTGTCAAGAAGAATCATAAACTTTCCTTGGAAGTCATGGAAACTCCATGATTTTTATGGAAAGTCATGGAGTTTCCATGACTTCTTATGAGAGTGATTTTGCGCCCTTGCGAAGAACGATTACGGCAATATTTTGGATGTCGGTTCCGGAATATTTTTCTGACATCGGCATCAAGTCAACAATGGAGGTTGCAATGAAAAAGGTCAAAGCAAATCGAGTTATGGGTAAGAAATGGATTCATCGGTTATTTGTTCTGTGTTATTTCTGCTTGGTTTTGCGAGTATGTGGGACGGTTTACTATGTTACTTCGGGCGGCGATGATCAGCAGGATGCATTAAGTTGGGGGACTGCGGCTGTTTCCATTCAATCGGCGATGGATCGAGCCAGTCCGGGAGATCAGGTCTGGGTCGCCTCCGGAATGTATCATCCCAGTGAAAAGCGCGAAACGCCTGGAAGCGGTTTGATTTTTATGTATTCTTTTCAGCTCCGTGACGGAGTGAGTTTGTTCGGCGGCTTTGCGGGAACAGAACAAGCACCGGAGGAAAGGCAACGATTAGACCAGGATGGTAATGGAGTTCTGGAAGCCTGGGAATTTGCTTCCGAAACGATTTTGGCTGGGCAGCCTGATTTCCCCGGTCAGGTTATCTATGGGGGATTACAGGCGTTTACAGTTCCGCTTCGGATTGATGGATTCAGCATTTGTGCTGGAGATGCTTGCGGGAAAGGCTGGGACGGAGAAGGCGGGGGCGCTTTGCTGCCTGGGAACTGCATTTTACAAGGCTGCCAAGTTTTTAGAAATAAGGCCCGGCGTGGTGGCGGCGTTGCTTTAATTGGCGCGGCACTTGTCAGGCAGTGTTTATTGCAAAATAACGAGCTATATCTGCAGGGCTGGGCTGGCGAAGGCGCCGGTGCTTTTCTTGCTGGCGAAGGCGCTGGCCTGGAAAATACTCTTGTGATCGATAATGGTGTCGAAAACTCAGGAGCTTATCTTGGCGGCGGCGGAGTGGCAGTCCTGGGCGCTGGTTCGGTGGATTTCTGTACCATTGTCGGAAACTTTTCCACAGGAGAAGGCAGCGGAATACGTTATGTCGGCGAAGGAGGAACGTTGCGTAATAGTGTCATCTGGGGTAATCTCGGACATTCCTGCCAACTCTCAACGGAAGAAACGCAAATACATAATTGCGCGGTGGAGTCCTGTCAGGTAATGCCCGGGTGTATTAGGTTGAATTCTGCAAATTGCGGAGAGTCCGGAGTGGCTGTGAATGAAAATCTGCTGCATTGTTATTTCCCCTGCTTCAACGCTCCGGAATGCAGCGATTTTCGCTTGTCGGGCGGTTCCTATCTGTTGAATCGGGCAATGGAAAGTCCTGGAGCAGATGCCGCAAATCAGCCCAGAACCCAGAATCAATATGCAGATATCGGTTGTTTTGAATCCGCTTTGCCAGGAAATTTGACTGCCGATTTTCAGCTTGCTATGCCCCTGCTTTATGCCGAAAGCAGCCCGGTCAATTATCGTTTGGGAACCGAGACTCCCGACGCCATTGAAGCGTGTTTTTCGGCAATCGGCGGGACTGTGCAAAAACTGAATTCCGGTTCAGACGAATGGCAATTGACCTGTACGCAAAACGGAGTTGTGGAAATCATTCTGCAACTGCAGAGATCCACCGAAATCGCCGCTTTCTGGAATCCCTTTGTTTTTTCGCGTTCGTTGCCGGTATTGCCAAAGTCTTTGCTGCTCAAAGCGGCGGATTTGACCTGGCAATGGGCCAGTGAAACTCCATTGTTGACTTGGCAGCTGCTGTACGGAGAATTATCCGGAGAAGATGCAATCATCGGAAGCCTGCAGACAGTCATTCCAAATGGACTTGGAGACTATCCAATCGAACAGGGAACTCTGCGGGTTTCTGATTCTGCCGAAGGAATGAATTATGCTTTGCAATTTTTGCCGGGGGTGCTGACCTGTGTCAAAGGAAATACTGAAATACAGTTTTCAGACATGGAAAAAAGCTACACCGCAAATCCAATTGTAATTACTGTGCAAACCCAGCCGCCAGACTTGGCTGTATCGCTGACCTATCAGGGGGTCGAAGAAACTCTTTATCCGGAGAGCGCAACTCCGCCGGTCAATGCTGGAAAATATTGTGTCACCGCAAGGGTAAATGAGGAGCTTTATGAGGGTGTCGCCAGCGCAATTTTGCAGGTTCATAAGGCCTCTCTGATTTGTCAGGCGGAGGATCAGGAACGCGAATATCTCAGAGACAATCCGTCCCCGCTGATCCGTTATGTGGGATTTCTCGGGCAAGACAGTGAAGCGGATATCATTCCCCCGATGGCTTTTGTTGCGGCGGATCATTTCAGCCCCGTGACGGAAGCCGGCTATGAAATCATTTTGCAGGGTGGTAGTGCAGAAAATTATCAGCTGGAACTGCGCAATGGGCGTTTATGGATTCGCGAAATGCAACCTCTTACGAATGAAGCCTTGTTGAGTGTCGGCGTTTATGGCATGCCTTTGAAACAGATTTTGATCATGGCATATGCAATTTCACCCATTGACGGCAGCTATCTACCCGGAAATTTTGTTTGGGATCAGGAGGATCAGGTACTGGGGGCTGGGCTCTGGCAATGCGCTTGGCACTTTGTCCCAGACGAGCAAAATTATCAAGGGATTGCGGGGCAAAGCCTGGTGACGATCGAGCAAAGGGAAGTCCGGGTGGCGGCTCTTCCGAAAGCAAAACAGTATGGCGATCCCGATCCTGTTCTGGAATATCAGGTGACGGCAGGCTCCCTTGTTGCTGGTGATTTTTTCAGTGGTGGACTGCTTCGAGTTCCGGGAGAAAATGTCGGAAGCTATGTCATCCGACAGGGAAGCCTGGCTTTGCAGAGTAATTATGAGTTGATCTTTACGGAAGAAAACTTTTCGATTCATCCACGCAGGATTCAATTGCTGGCAGAGGATGTCAGTAAGTATGAAGGGCAGCCGGATCCGATTTTGCTTTGGCACTGCGTGGACGAGGAACCGGTGAATGGGGATGCATTTTCCGGCACATTGCAGCGTGAAGAAGGCGAAGAAGCCGGCCAATACTCGATCCTCCAGGGAAATTTAAGGATATCAGATAATTATTTGATTGACTATCAACCAGGAACCCTTGCCATTCTGCCTCCAGTATATCGCTTATCTGGCGATCTGCTGGTCGCAAGGCTGGTTTATGGCCAAGCTCTGATCGGTGATATGCTCCAGGGAAACGTCGAAATGGCGGCGACCGGTGAAGTGGTACCCGGACATTTTTGCTGGGATGAGGAGGGAAGTTATCCGGAAAGTGGAGCCCTGCTTGCTGCCTGGAGCTTTATTCCGGATCTGGATATCGGCTTTCCTGAACTGAACGGCAGCCTCGAATTGCAGGTGGAAAAGGCCGTTCTGCAGGTGTCCATCCAAGGCAGCCCAAACCGAAAATATGGAGAAGAAAATCCGCTTTTTGAATTGCAGTATGAGGGATTTGTACTGGCAGAGGATACTGGAGTTTTGCTGCAGCAGCCCGAGATTACCTGTACTGCAGAGCAAAACAGTCTGCCCGGCAATTATGAGATTCTTATGGGTGCAGGACTGGCGGACAATTATGAATTGCTGTATAATCCGGCATTTTTACGAATCGAGGCATGGCTGATTCAGGTGCAAGCTCTGAATCAACAGAAGGAATTTGCCCAACCCGATCCCGAATGGACTTTTGTTTACCAGGGCAATTTGTTGGAAAACGATGGTTTTTCGGGGCAATTGCAGCGTCAGACCGGCGAACGACCCGGGCAATATCTGATCTGCCAGGGCAGTCTTTCCCTGCCGCCGTGGTATCAGCTGGATTTCCAGGCAGGGTCTCTTTCGATCGGGCCGGCTCCTCTGACCGTTACAGCGGATGATCAAAGCATTTATTATGGAGACAATCTTCCGATATTGACATATCAGATCAACTCTGGTGCTTTATTGGAGGGTGACTCGATGTCTGGGGGGCTGTCCTGTGAGTGGGAAAAACAACCGGGGACATATACGATCAGCAGAGGCAACTTGACGGCCGGCGCGCAATATCAGATCACCTTCCTCCCGGGTATCCTTGAGGTATTGCCATGCCCGTTGACGGTTCAAGCGGTGAATCAAGAAAAATTCTATTCTTTAACCGACCCAAACCAACCCTTGGCCTGGCAAATTACGGAGGGGCGTTTAATTTCACCGGATACGATTTCCGGGATGCTTGAGAGAGAACCCGGTGAAGAACCTGGGGAATACAGAATTTGCCAGGGATCCATGGCGGTAAGTCCGGCAAATTATTATCAACTAAACTTTCTGGAAGGGGTTTTTCTGATCAAAAAAATCGTGCCTAATGGGCTTGCCTTCCCGTTAGATGTTATTTATCATGGGGGGACGGTAATGGAGCTCTCGTATCAAAGCCATTTTTATGATCGTTATACGAGTGTTGAATTGTCCGGAACCTGTTATTGGCCAACTGCAGAGGAGCGTTTGCGGCGGGGTACAGCCAGCCGCAACCTGGTTTTTCGACCGGATGATTCCGAGCATTATACCGAGGCTACGACTTCTTTGCTGGTCCAAATCCGCATTCGAGCTCTCGATCTTAACGCGGAAAATAAGCTGATGGTTTACGGTGATTCCGTGCCGGATTTGACCTGGAATATTGGTGGGTTTGAGTTGTTCCCTGAGGAGGAAATTACTGGGGAACTGGAGCTGGTGGAAGTGGAAACTGGTCTTTCGCCAGATTTTAACTCGCCTTTACCGGTCGGTGAATATCGGATTCTGCAAGGCAGTATGCTGCCTCCCTCTGACGACTATCGTTTCTTATTTCATGAAGGCAGGCTGAGTGTTAACAAACGCGTGATCGTTATCCAAGCTGTGGATACGAGTATAATAGCAGGAAACGCGGATCCGGAATTGGAATTTGTAATTTGCGAGGGTACCCTCGTTGACGGAGATCAATTTAGCGGGTCTCTGACCCGGGCATCTGGTACGCTGCCAGGGAATTATCCGATCCAGCTGGGAACTCTGGCTCTCAATGAGAATTACGAACTGCAGTTTATGGAAGGAATTTTTACCATACTCGCGGCTGGCAGCACCCGCTCCAGCACAAAGGAATACGGAACTTCTTCCCTACAAATTTCTGCATCGGACGGACAGACGCCTACCCTTGAAAATCAGAAGCTTCCTGATGCCACTTTTGATCCCGGAGAATCGCTTGTGCTGACGGGAGAAGAAGAGCTGGCGGAAGAGGAGCTGGCGGAAGAGGAGCTGGCGGAAGAGGAGCTGGCGGAAGAGGAGCCGGAGACTCTCCGGATTCAGGC
>Ga0172378_10003534_pt1 | contig 14685 bp, 14 predicted proteins | sample GrowelOW332metaG_FD_119755 | JGI IMG/M metagenome (GOLD analysis project Ga0172378, IMG submission 119755) | Groundwater microbial communities from an aquifer near a municipal landfill in Southern Ontario, Canada - Pumphouse #3_1 metaG | ecosystem: Environmental > Aquatic > Deep subsurface >... | reverse complement strand
TGGAATTGCCCTTTTAGATTATAAAATTATTGATATAAGAATCGCTCAAGACGAAGCAAAACTTGCTAACAAAAGTTTAAAAGATGTTCGTGGCGTTTCTTTTGCTTTTTATAATAAAACATTGAGTAAATCAATTCTTATTAGACAATCTATTGTTCCCTTATTAAGAAAGGAAATAAAAATGGTGAATTTGAAACATATTTTCAACCAATAAATGATTCTAACACACATAAAGTCGTAACATGCGAAGCTCTTGTAAGGTGGAAATCATTAACTCAAGGACTTGTTGGACCTAGTGATTTTATACCAATTTTGGAAAAAATGGATTTATTGGTGAACTAGATTATTATGTTAGAAAAAAGTGTGTGAGTTTATTGTAAAGAATAAAGAAAAAGGTTTACCTTTCCCTATCTCGGTAAATGTTTCACGAATCGAATTTAATAGTCCTGATTTTGTTAAAAAATTGATTGCTCAAGTTGATAAATTTGGTCTTAATCATTCATTATTAAGAATTGAGATTACTGAATCTTTATTTATTGATAAATATACGCAATCAATTAAAAATATTTGTAAACTAAAAAAATGGATTTTATATCGAAATGGACGATTTTGGAAGTGGTTACTCTTCGTTGTCTATTCTTCGTGATTTAGACTTTGATTTAATTAAACTTGATCTTCGATTTTTTGCAAGCAAAACTTTCAAAAAAGAAGAGCTATAATTCATTCAGTAGCCGCTTTAACTAAAGAAACCAATTTAGAAATTATTGCCGAAGGTGTCGAAATAATTCAACAAGAAATATTTTTAAAATCGTGTGGAATTCACTATATTCAAGGGTATTTATATTCAAAACCATTATGTGTAGATGATTTTATTAATTTTATTACTAAAATGAATTTAATTAATGAAAATTAAAAAATATTAAAATGACAGTTTTGAACATATAAAACAAGAATGTTAATTGTTATTATATATAAGTAAATAATTTAAAGGGGTCTATTATGATAGAAGTTAAGAATTTATGTAAAACTTACATTCCTAAAGGAAAAAAAGCCGTATCAGTTAAGGCTTTAGATAATGTTTCACTAAAATTTCCTGACAAAGGACTGATTTTCATATTAGGAAAATCAGGTTCAGGTAAATCCACTTTATTGAATGTTATGGGTGGTTTGGATTTACCTGATTCTGGTGAAATTATTATAAAAGGTAAATCAAGCGTTAATTTTAAACCAAGTGATTTTGATTCTTATCGAAATACTTATCTTGGTTTTATATTCCAGGAATACAATATTCTTGAAGAATTTACTATTGAAAAGAACATTTCGCTGGCTTTAGAGTTACAACATAAAAAAGTAAGTGATGAAGAAATTAATTCTATTTTAAAAGAAGTGGATTTAGTGAGCTTAAATAAAAGAAAGCCAAATGAATTGAGCGGTGGCCAAAAACAAAGAGTGGCAATAGCTCGTGCACTTGTCAAACATCCTGAAATTATTTTTGCTGATGAACCTACCGGAGCACTTGATTCTAATACGGGAAAAGCAGTCTTTGATACACTTAAAAAATTATCAAAAGATCATCTCGTTGTAGTTGTTTCTCATGATCGAGATTTTGCTGAACAATTTGGCGATAGAGTAATCGAATTAAAAGACGGACAAGTTATTTCCGATATTGAAAAGCATCAAGTTTTATCTGAATTTAAACGTGACGGCTTCAATATTGTTGATAATAATGTAATCCAAATAAAAAAAGGTTATAAAGTTACAGATGAAGATATTAAATTAATTATTGATAAAATTAAAGCAAATGATCAAGAAAAATATATCGTTATGGATGATATAATCGCTCCTCAAGTTAGACAAATTTCCAATATTGATGATTCTGGAAATAGAGAAGCGTTTGCAAAAACTGATGAATCAGCAATTATTAATAAACAAGATAAATTCAAACTAATCAAATCTAAATTAGGCTTTAAAAATTCTTTAAAAATTGGTGCTTCGGCTCTTAAAGTTAAACCATTTAGATTATTTTTGACAGTTTTGCTTGGCATTTTATCTTTTTCAATGTTTGGTGTTGTTGATTGTCTAAGTGCATATAACCGCAACGATGCAACCATTGAATCTTTACTTGATAGTGGCATTCAAAGTTTTGCAATTAGAAAGAGTTATTCATCAAAGAATGGTAATTATAATCAACTTGGCAATTATTTTAGTGATAATGAAGTAAAACAATTGAATGAAAAATTTGATATTTCGGCTCAACCAACAAATAAAAGTCAAATGTTTGGAGACATCTTAAGGTCAAATTTAATTGAGGATAGCGACAAAATTCCATTTTATTCTCCTCAAAATCAATCTAATACCTCGTTGGTTTCATATATGAATGATGAAATGTTTAAGGATTCTGGATTTACTATGTTGAGCGGAGAGCTACCTGATTCTAATAATGAAGTTGCTTTAACGGAATACCAATTGGCTGTAGTAAATAATGCTGGTTACTTATATAGTGACGGATCTAACGAAACAAAAATTGAAGCAGGAAAAGTTACTGCAAAAGATATTGTTGGGAAAAAACTTAAAATAGATAAAGGATTTTCTGCTTATGGCGATTTTATAGTAACTGGTGTAATTGATACCGGTTTCATGAACAACGATAATTGGAAAACAAGATATAAAATTTTGTTAGAAGAAAACGGAAATAGCAATTTGGAATATTATAATTTATATAATGAATTCTCAAATTTGCTTCAAACTTCTTACTATAATACTTTCTTTTTAAGTGAAGATTATTGCAAATATTTATTTAATGATAAAATGAATACAAATTTGGGTCAAATTATTGGTAGCTTAAAATTTACAATTGGTGATATTTATTGTGATTATAATCCTTATTATATCTACTTAGATTCATACAATATTGCCAATTTAAAATATTTAAACGGAAAGACATCATTAAATGCTGACGAGTATATAGGTGTTTCTGCAAGTGGCATTATATCTGATATTAATGCAAAATATATTGATGTTTATGAACCTTTGCTTAAAAGTGTTAATTTAAATAACGAAGATAATACTGTTTTGAATACATATATTAAAAATTCGACTTTACAAAATTATACGATGCTCAATTTATGTGAAGATAACGATTTGTCATTGGCTTTGTATATTAATTCACATAAAGACGGTATTTTAAATTCTGGTTTTAAACCTTCGGTAGTTAATTTAATGCTTAATGACGATGTATATTCCGCTGATTCTAATGGTAATTTTTTAAATGATTATGATTTTATGCATGGATATCGCGACTATTTATTTAAATTTAGCGAAACAAATCAAAATATTCCTGCCCCTTATGATGATGAATTTGTTGTTAATGAATTGATCAATTACAAAAATCCTTTCGTAATGAAATTAGTTGAATACGAACAAAACGATTTGATTAATTTACCTGAAATTGAATTTACAATCAATGCTGAAACATATACAAATAACGGACAAGTTATTAAAACATACACAAGAAAGGTGGGTGCTGTATTTTTTAGTAAAAAAGATAATAATAACCAAATGATTGTTTCAAAAGATGATACTCTTTCTTCAATGCTTAGTGTTAAATATGATTCTTTTGATGATGTTGGTAAATACGAAAGTATTATTGTTCCTACTCCAAGTGATAAAAGCAAATTAATGAAAATCGTTGATTTTCATTATAAAAATGTTGATGACCAATCAAAATTTTATCAAGATGATTCGTTAACTTCAGGAAATTTTTATATGATGGATTCAGTTGTTTTCTCTACATTAAATATGGTTAATAGTATGTTTAGTGTCTTAAAGAATGTTTTCTTATATTTAGGTTTAGCTTTAGGTTTGTTTACTTGTTTAATGTTATTTAATTTCATTTCTACTTCTATTTCTTATAAGAAGAGAGAAATAGGAATCTTAAGAGCTGTAGGAGCTAGAGGTGCCGATGTTTTTGCGATATTTTTTAATGAATCGGCAATAATAGTTGGGTTCGATGTATTGATATCGTCGATAGTTTCAATTGTTACTTGTGTCGCTTTAAATAATTTTTTCAGAAGTTCGTTTAACCTTTTGATTACAATTCTTAATCCTGGAATAAGACAAGTTTTATTAATTCTTGCAGTAGGAATTGTAACTGCCTTAATATCAACTACTCTTCCAGTCTTAAATGCCTCTAAGAAAAAACCAATTGATGCAATTCATAATAAATAAGTGAACATAATTTCTATAAATTAGATATTGTTTAATTAACTTTTTTGGAATCATTTAATATAATATTAAACATGGAACTTTATCAAATTTTGCTAATTGTAATTGGCTGTTTATTATTTGTTTCTTTTGTAGTGATTTTCTTTATATCTATTTTTGTCACACGCAAGATTGTTTACCCACATAGATACACCAAAGAAGAACAAGATTCATATAACAAAAAAATGGGTTATGATAAGGGATTTGAAACTCTAGAAAGAAATAAAATTGTTTTTAAAATGAGTGATGGTTATGAATTAAATGGCGATTATAATATTGTTCCTGGTTCAAATGTTTTTTGTATTTTAACTCATGGCCATGGATCGAGTAGAGAAGGTGCGCGTAAATATTCTGTTCTTTTTAAAGAACTTGGAATATCGACCATAATTTACGATTTAAGAAACCATGGATTAAACCTTCAAAATTCTCCAGTTTTAATGGGGTATCAAGAAAGTAAAGATTTAAATGAAGTAATTAATCAAGTATACGACAAATTTGGAAAAGATATAATTCTTGGTTTACAAGGAGTTTCAATGGGAGCATCTACTTCAATAATGGTTTTAAAATATAATCAAAAACTTAAATTTGTTATTGAAGATTGTGGATATGCAACTTTAAAAAATGTTGTTGATGATATTTTAAAACGTTTTCATTTGGCAAATTGGTTGTTTTTACCACTGGTTGATTTTGATTTAAAGCTTTTTTACCATTTGTCTTTTGAGAAAGTGAGGCCAATTGATTCGCTTAAAAATAATTCGGTTCCAATTCTATTTATACATGGTAAAAAAGATAATTTTGTAAGAGTAAATAATTGCTATGAATTATATAAAGAAGGCACCTTTGCAAGGAATATTGAAATTTTTCCAGATGCTAATCATGCTGCTTGTATCTCTAATAATAGAGATTTATATAAAGAAAAAATTTCTGAATTTTTAAAGAATATTAAAGTATTGTAATTAAAGATTATTTCTTAATTTCTTTTATTAAATTGTATTTAAGCATGGCTTTTGCAAAACCATCATTATCGATTGTGTCGGTCACAAAATCAGCTTTGGCTTTTAAGTCGTCAGTTGAATTACCCATTGCGATTCCAATTCCGGCATTTTGAATCATTTCGATATCGTTTAAGTCATCACCAATACATAAGGCGTCTTTAATCGATAATCCGAGATGTTTCATAACAGCTTCAGCACCTTTTGATTTATCACAATCTTTTGGCATAATATAAACAGCATATTCATCCCATCTTGCGGTTTTACAATCGCGGAGGTGTGGTAAAAATAAAGATTCGTCAAAAGCATCACAATAAGCAATTGCTTGATAAACAATCCTATCATAATGATCAGGGAATGTTCTTGGTTGAGGAAAACGAGTTCCGTATTTTTCGTGAGCAGAAATGACACGTTCATCAATCATGTTGATGTGGCCTTCTTTTTCTTCGATAAGTGTCAATCCAAAACGTAATCTTTTTGCAAATTTTATTAAGGCGTCTACAACGTCGTTTGGAATTGGATGAAGATAAATTGATTCATTTTTAACAATTGCTTGAGCTCCGTTCATCGTGACAATTCCGTCAGGTTTTACATAGTCATAAACTCCTGATTTTCTTATTAAATAGGCATTTCTCCCTGAACATAAGAAAAATAGAATTCCTTGTTTTTGAATATCTTTAATAGCATTAATTGCCGAAAGTGGTACCGACTTCGTGATGTGTGAATATAGAGTTTGATCTATATCAGAAAATATAGCTTTAATCATGTTTTTTCCTTTCGTTTCTAAAAATTGTAAATATTTAAATGAGTAATGTCAATTTATTCGTTGATTTTAAAGAAAATATAGAAATTTATAAGATGTTTATATTAAATATTAATTAAAAAAGAAAAAAACATTAAAATTAAACAAAATTACATTAAACGCTTATTAAATATGCTTCAAAATCATGATAAAATTAGAGCATGATATATGAAACTATTACAAAATTAATTTTTTATGCTAAATATCATCTTGACCTACATGAAGATGACGAAATTTATATTAGAAATTCCATCTTACATGAACTTCAGTTAGATTCGTTCCCGTCAAAAAAAATCGAAATAAACGAAACTGAAATTATAGAGCTTAATGTTCCAGATAAATTAATTGATGAACTTCATTCATATTTTATAAACGAATTAAAATTATCTGATAAAGAGTCCGAATTAATCGAAACTAAAATTATGGGTATTTTAACTCCAATGCCAAGTGAAGTTAATCGTAAATTTTATTCTTTAGTGAAAAAGGATGACTTTAAAGCATTATCTTATTTATATGATTTGAGTATAAAAAATAATTATGTTGCTAAAACAAGAATTGACAAAAATTTATTTTGGAAAGCGGATTTTGGTGATAAATATTTAGAGATCACAGTTAATTTGTCAAAACCTGAAAAAAACACAAAAGATATTTCTAAATTGTTAGTTAAATCTAAAACGGATGTTGAAAAATATCCTAAGTGTTTACTTTGTGGTGAAAATGTCGGCTATTTTGGTCGTCTAGAACATCCAGCTAGAAGCAATATCAGAGTTATAAATTTAAATCTCGATGGAGAAAAATGGTTTTTACAATATAGTCCTTATGGATATTTTAATATGCATTGCATTGTTGTTGATTCTATACATGAAAATATGATTATTGATGAAGGAACATTTAGAAAATTTTTTGACTTTATCGATTTATTTCCTAGTTTCTTTATTGGAAGCAATGCTGATTTACCTATTGTTGGTGGGTCTATTTTAAACCATGAACATTTTCAAGGCGGTGAACATTTATTGCCTGTTATGAATGCAAAAATTAAAGAGTCTTTTTCATCAAATAAATTCAAAAACTGCCGTATATCCCTATTGGATTGGTTTAATTCAACAATTTTATTGCAGGGAAAAGATAGAAGTGAATTAATTAAATGCGCTGCTAATATTTTAAAAAATCGGAGAGATTATAGCGATATCGATAACGACATTATTTCTAAAGTTGGTGATGTTGAACATAATACAATTACGCCTGGTCTAAAAAAAGAAAAAGACGGAACATATAATCTATATTTAATTTTAAGAAATAATAGATGTAATGCTGAATTTGAGGACGGAATTTTTCATGCTCATAAAGAGTTTTATCATATTAAAAAAGAAAATATTGGAATTATTGAAGCTATGGGGCAATTCATTTTACCAGCAAGACTAATTACACAGAATGACGAAATTAAAGAATCTTTAAAGAGTGGCTTAAATAATATAGACATTATTGCTAAATATCCTAATTTGAATGGTTTTGAACCTATGATTGATGTTATAAGAAATGAATATAATCCTGATACAATTGATGCTGATATAAAGAATTACATAAATGATGTGTGCAAAAATATTTTGGAAAATACAGCAGTTTTCAAAAATGATGATAAAGGTCAAATGGGATTTGTTAAATTTATTAGGTCTATTTTGTAAAATAAGCTTTATTTGTCGAAAATTATCATATCGTTTAATGTTTTTATTAAAAATATGTAAAATATAAGCGCACTTAGAAAGGCGCTTTTATGGAATATTCAGTTTTAATTTTAATAATTTGCTTATTGATAACTCTATTTTCAACAGCAATTGGATCTTCGTTTGTCTTCTTTTTTCGAAAAAATTTTGGACCAAAAGCAAAATCAATTATTTTAGGGTTTGCTGGAGGAATAATGGTAGCAGCGGCTTTTTTTGGTTTGCTTTTACCATCTATTGAACAAAGTAAAGCAAATAACACTTATTTAGGTTGGTCGTTTGTGCCACCAGTTGTAGGGTTTATCCTTGGTGGGTTATTATTGTTTGGCTTAGATAAGATAATTCCTCATTTTCACAAAATGCAAAACGTTGAGGAAGGACCAAAAAACAATTCACTATCGAAGAATTTAAAGTTCTTTTTAGCAGTTACGATTCATAATATTCCTGAAGGTTTAGCAGTTGGTTTAGCATGTGGGCTTGCTATTTCTTTATCCGGAGATGCCTCAATAATAGCGGCAACGAGCGCTCTATCTTTGGCAATCGGAATTGGAATTCAAAATATTCCTGAAGGTGCAGCCGTTTCTATTCCAATGTATGGAGATGGAATGAGTAGAGGAAAAGCTTTTGCTTTTGGTGCTGCTTCTGGAATTGTTGAACCTATTTTTGCTGGTATAGCTATATTTTTAGCACAATTAACTATAATCAATCCTTGGTTATTATCTTTAGCTGCAGGAGCAATGATTTATGTTACTTTAGATGAAATTTTACCTGAATCAAGAGAAGGTGGTTTTAATCATTTTGCAATGTGGAGTTTTATGCTTGGCTTTGTAATTATGATGGTCCTTGAAATTGTATTAAGTTAAAATCCCTTGCTAATCCCTATTATTTTATAAAATTCCTTCTAATAAAATTTTTAATCCGGTAGCAAAGAAAACTATTCCGGCAACAAGTCCGGCCCATTTAATTAATTTATTTCCAATCTTTTTACCTAAAAATGTAGTTAAAAGTGATAAGCAAAAAGTAGATATTCCGATTATTCCAAATATTAACATCGCATCTGGAATTGATTGATCAAGATAAACAAAACCAATGCATAAAGCATCTATTGATGTTGCGATTCCTTGAGTAAGGATTTCTAACGGAGTAAGTCTTTTACAAACTTCGCCAACGCCATCAGGATTATTTTTAGTTTCTTTTCTTTCTTTAATCCATTCAATTATGCTTTTTAAAGAAAAAAGAGTTAATAAAGCAAAAGCAATCCAAGGGATATATGCTTCAAGTTGATTTTTCCAACTGTAGCCGATGAAATAGCCAATTACAGGCATTGCAAATTGAAAAAAACCGAAAGTAGTCGGAATTAAAAATAATTTAACTTTCGACATATTTGGTTCACAAATTCCATCAGTAGCGCCAACAGTCATGCTATCAGCGGACATTGATAAAGATACTAAAGCTACATCAATAAAATTCATTTGATTATTTTATAATAAAAGCATATCAATAAAAAGAGTTAATTATCTGATCTACTAAACCCATTTCTCATATGACAACTTGAAGCGTAAAGAACTCTATCAAGTGCACGATTTGTTTCTTCTTGAGCCATTTTTGAAATTGCATTGTTGGCATCAATTATTGCTTTATTTTTATCTTCTGACAAAGCAATTTTTTTATCAAATTCATTTATAATTTGATGACCGAAATTGCTTACTCTATTTTGATATCTTTCAACTTCTATTGAGATTAAATTAAAGTATGGATCGCAAAGAGCCCCAATTAATCTACTTGCCCAATAAAAATTATCAGAATCAACTTTTAGTGTTGTTTTACTTAAATAATTAGGAATAGAAGTGGTGTTTGTAAAAAGAGGAATTATTGCGTTATGAACGTTGCTTCCAAAACAAATCCATTCAATTGCCATAAATTCTTTTGGCATATAAGGTCTGATTTGGGAAATAGACATAAATGATGTTCTACTGACGCCAATTGGTCTATATTTTCCTCTTAATGGAGAGGTTAAATCTTTTGAATATGGATCGTAAGGTGTCCCTTGGAAATGTGAAGAAAGAATGTATTTTATATCTTCGATTGTAATTTTTCTTTCCGGAATTAAACTCCGTGGAATATCATCAGATTCAGGTTTATAAGTTGCTTCATCACCCTCCCAAATAAATGTATGAGGATTAAAATATTTTTCCATAAACCAGGCTCTTGGAGTGTTATAGATATGATCAGAATCATCATGACTTCCAAAAGCTAATCTTGGATTAAAGTTATCATCTAGATTTAGATTTAAAAAATTATCTTCGATTAAAGATTTCAATGTAGATGAACACATATTTTCTTTTTGTTTTCCGTATGCATCATTAATATCAAAAACATCTAATCCGAATTGATTAGGCATAACTACATATTCTTCATCTTTAACTCTTCTTGCGATCCAATTATGGCCGCCAATTGTTTCTAACCACCAAATTTCATCTTTATCAGAAAAAGCAATTCCGTTTTCTTCATACGTTCCATATTTTTCTAATAACGAACCTAATCTTACGACACCTTCTTTGGCTGAATGTATATAAGGTAAAACTAAAACAACTAAGTCTTCTTCTCCAATACCCCCTGTAAAGACACCTTCTTTTCCTTTTTTATAAAGTGGATCAGCTCCTAAAACTCTAGAATTGCTTGTAATGGTTTCGGTTGCTGTCATTGCAACATTTTCAGAATTTATTCCACTAGCAGCCCATATCCCTTCTTTGGTATCAACGCTAGGGCAGGAAGTGTATGAAAGAGGGTTGTTTGGTAAATCAATTTCAAATTTTGAAAGTTTAGATTTATAGTGTTTTGGTTGCTTATCGCTTGAGACAACAATCATTTTTTTTGCACAAAATACTCCTGATGGAGAATCATCGTTTCTCGCAATGAGAGTTGAACCATCATAACTTGCTTTTTTACCTACTAAAATCGTTGTACATGCCATAAAAATATCTCCTTATCAATTTGTTTTATATTTTATCACAATTGTATTTTATTAAGTTTATTTTGCATAAATTTATTTTATATGATGCAATTTATTTATGAACAATTTGCTAATGATTTTGCTTTTTTTGTTATAAGTAAAATAAGCGAATTAAAAATTATCAAAATAATTTCGATAGAAACGATATAATTTCGAAAAATTCAATTTGATAATTTAATACCAAATTAAATTTTTAATGCTATAAAAAGTAATCTTATGAAAATACTAACAGCCGCATTGGCTTTGATTGGATCGTTTAGTATCGTTCAAACGAGAGAACTTGGTTTAATTGAATCTCCTGATATTCTTTTTATCGGTTCTTACACATATAATTATCCAGAAGTTGATTATCAACTTAAAGGAATTGATAAGGCATGCAAAGGCGAAAGTGTTTCTGTTTTATATAAATTTTTAAATACAAAAAATATTGATTATAATGATGAATATAAATTAAAACTTAAAGATAGATTCTCTTTATTATTTGAACAAAATGATTTTGATGGTGTTATAGTTTCTGATGATGATGGTTTGGATTTTGTGTTGACATATTATGATGATTTTTTTAGCAAAATGCCAGTAATTTTCCAAAAAATCAACGATAAAGAAAAAGCGATTTATGCTGAACAAACATATGCTAATATTTGTGGTATTACTGAAGCCATTGATTACGAAACAAACATAAAGTTTGCTCAGAGCCTTATGCCTAATGCAAAAAAATTTAATTATATTGCTGATGATACTAAGACTGGTATTGGAGTAGAAAAATCTTTGTTGGAAGCTTATAACGATTTAAATTTAAATCTTGTGATTAATAAAATTGATACTTCTAAATTAACATATGATGAAATTTGTGAACGATTGTCAGCTATAGATGAAAACGATATAACTTTTTATACTATATTTACTAATGATGGAGCCGGAAGATTTTATCCATTAAATGAAATTTTACAATTTTAAATACATATCTAAATGCCCCATATTTACTATTAGTACAGCAGGAATTGGTGATGGATTATTAGGCGGTTATGTTTATTCGCATGAAGATGCAACCTATGAATCAGCTAAAGCTTTACTAACTTTTATTAGAAAAACTGATTCTCCTTTAAATTATGGTTTAAATCAAAGTAATTTTTCAAAATATATGATTGATAAAAAAGTAATAGAAAAATGTAAATTAGATTTAAGAAAAAATCCTGGAAATTCTACAATAATCAATGACGATCTTTCTTTTAGAGAAGAGTATCCTGAATTGTTTGTGTTTTTAATTGTTTCTAGTAGTGTAATAGGATTAGCAATAATTATTCTTGTTATTTATTTAATCGGTAGAAATTTATATATCAAAAAATTACAAAATTTTATTTATTATGATTCTTTAACTGGAGCTAAAACTAGGGATTATTATAACCTTAAAGATGAAGCCGAAATTCAAAAATTCAATCAGTATGCTTTAATTTTGATTTTGTTATTAAATATAAGGGCTTTAAATGATTTATTTGGTTACAAAATTGTCGATGAACTTTTAAAAGAGTTTTGTGATCATCTAAAAGCTGCAAGTAAAAATGATTTTTTATACATTTTGTCTCATAAAGAAATTTTATTAATCCTACCTGATTCTAACAGAAAAGAAATTGAGAAATTTGTTGAAGACAGTATTATCAATTATCGTTCTAAAAAGGATATCAATCTTTGGTTTGATATTTGAGTTGGAATTTCGATTTATCCAGATCACCTAAATGCTGAAAAATCATTACTTGATGAAGCTGAAGTTGCTTTAAATGAAACATCAAAACCTGGTTTTTCACAAAAGTATAATTTTTTCTCAAAACATAAACATTATGCGTTATTAAATTGTTATGAAATTGAAAAAGATCTTCATAAAGCAATCGAAGAAGATCGTGTGTATACCGTTTTTCAACCAAAAGTTGATGTTAGAACTGGAAAGATTATTTCTTATGAAGCTTTAGCTAGAAACTCAAATTTATCGTATGGTCCTCAAGATTTTATTCCTGTTGCTGAAAAAGCTGGTTTAATTCTTGATATAAGTAAAAAAGTTGTTAATGATTAGATTAATTTACTTAAAGAGTTTAAAAATCAATTTGGTTCCTATAGGGAAATTTCAATAAATTATTCTCTAACTTTAGTATCTTATTCAACTTTCGTTGATTACGTTGTAAATCAGTTAAATTTATATGGCATACCTCATTCATATCTTAAATTTGAGATTACTGAAAGTATGATGTATTTTGACGATGGTTTTGGATATAAATTTATTAAAGAGATTGTTGAAGCTGGTTTTAAATTATTGCTTAATGATTTTGGCACAGGTTTTTCTTCATTAACAACCTTCTTTAAAATTCCATTTAATTAAGTGAAATTTGACAGAGGTGTCAGTGTGATGTTATCTGTTAACTCAGCAAATAGCATGAGAAATCTAGCTGTCTTTTTCCATTCTCTCGGTGTCAATATTGTTTGTGAAGGCATTGAAAATAGTGAACAATTAAATGGCTGTTTTGAAGCTGGTTGTTATCTTTATCAAGGATGTTGTTTCTACAAGCCATTACTTATAAAAGATGTTTTAGATCATTATTCAGATGTTAATAAAACGATTTTAAAGAGTTATTTTTTTTCAATATCCCCTACAAATCCCTATTCATTTTTAATATTTTTAATTTTGCTTACAAATGATTTTCTGAAATATGTTAATTTATTTAGTTATTTACTTACAATTAATTAGAGGAATTTTAAATATGAAAATAGAATGCTTAAACAATGAAAGTGATTTGATAATTAAAGTAGCTGGTAGCATTAATACTCAAACTGCTCCAGATTTTGAAAAAGAGATAATGCCTTTAATTGACGAAAACATCAAAACAATTCATTTAGATTTTATGAATTTAGATTATATTTCTAGTTCTGGATTGAGGGTTATTTTATTGATTACTAAAAAAATACATGGTGAAGATGTTATTGTTATTGAAAATGTTAAAGATAATATTAAAGAAGTATTTGAAATGACAGGCTTTACAAGTTTTATTAAGGTTTTATAGTTTATGGAATTAAACGAAATAATTAGCGTTGTAACTAATTTAATTGGTACTATTGCAGTAATTTGTTTAGTTTCTTTTGCTGTTGAAGGAACAAAGTCGCTTTCTAAAATCAGAGGCGATTATAATCGTATTCGAAATGCAATTTTTCTTGGTGTGATTGGTGGTATTTTTGGAATTTACGCTACATTAAGTGGAAGCGCAATGAGTAACGGAGCATTGGTTTCTATTAGAGATGTTGGTCCAATGTTTGCTGGATGTTTAGGCGGTCCAATCGGAGGAATCATTGCTGGTTCTATTGCTGGAATTTTTAGATTACTATGGGGATTGCCTGATGTAACAGTTGGTACATCTATTCCTTGTGCTATACTACTTTATTAGTTGGTATTCTTTGCGGTTTTCTTTATAAATATTATAAAAAAGCAAATCATAAGCCTTTATGGGCTTGTTTAATTTGTTTTTGTTCTGAAATTCTGCACTTAACTTTGGTTTTATTTTATATTTGGATAATTAAAGATGTTGCTTCTTCATGGGAACTTGTTTCTAAAATTGCGATTCCATTCTTATTATCTAATTCTTTAGGATTTGGTATTTTACAATTTACGATCCAAAGGGTTAGAAAATTTAAAAAGAGTGAAGATCGTGAAAAATCTATTTCTACTGAATTGAATTTCGCAACAAAAATTCAAGACGATATGTTGCCTGTTATTTTCCCAAATTTTCCAGGAAGATCTGAGTTTGATTTGTATGGAAAAATGACACCAGCTAAACAAGTTGGTGGTGATTTTTATGATTTCTTTTTTGTTGATGACGACCATTTCGTCTTCTTAATTGGTGATGTTTCTGGAAAAGG
>Ga0172378_10003533_pt1 | contig 14685 bp, 14 predicted proteins | sample GrowelOW332metaG_FD_119755 | JGI IMG/M metagenome (GOLD analysis project Ga0172378, IMG submission 119755) | Groundwater microbial communities from an aquifer near a municipal landfill in Southern Ontario, Canada - Pumphouse #3_1 metaG | ecosystem: Environmental > Aquatic > Deep subsurface >... | reverse complement strand
TACTAACTTGTTACCTGCTATAACCCAAACAGTCTTTACATACGACCGGTTGGATTGTACTGCGTTCTTCCGGAATACGGTGGCGGTAAACGTAACTGGATTGAAGCTACCGATTACAACGTTTGATATTCTCAAACAGATTGCTGACCGGAATGAAATTGTGTTTGAGGTGGATGACTTTATCCATCAAACATTCGATCATTATAGTGCTGTTGGAGAACCAGACTTTGTAATCAAGGCTGATTCTAAATCGTTACGGTTTGTTGGCCAACTAAAGGTACGGTTGATCAATGCCCCTAAGATTAACTTGGGGACATACACAACTAAGGTGAATGAATTCCCTGAAGTTACAGTGCAACCGGATCTGGTTAAGATTCGTGGTGATTACTTATTGTCACGTTATGATTTCACACCGTACCGGGATAACCTTAAGGACGTACCTGTTGGATACTACAATGTCCCAACTCAGTTCTTAGGGCCAATCTACAATGTTAGTGGGGAACTATTCTTCAGCTCTGATTCCCCTAGTTCCAAGAACCTCACTTATGACATTGACACAGGTGAGAAACGTTGCCGTGTTCTATATAACGGTGCACCAATCCCATTGTGGTCTAACCGCACTGACTGTGATCGTGTGCTGGTATTAGAATTGAGTAACGTACTGTGTACGGATGTTATTGGTTTCCTACGCTTACATTACAATTGAGGTCCCCATGTACATTTACGATACCCGTGCACGACTACTGACACTGTTCAGTAAGAAATACAACATCGTCCCTGCAATACAGGTAGCAGACGTTACATTTGTTGGGGCTACCACATGGCTACAAGGTGGATGCAATGCCCGTGTAACGATCCAGGCGCGGCCTGAGTCCCTACGATTCAGTGGTTCAGTTTCAATCAACTACAACCGGTGGCGTATTGACCAAGAACTGCGTGGTTTAAAGATTGTTGCTAAGCCAGGGGATTTCACTAACACCATGGAAGTGTTGAAGGTTATCCGTGAAACATACGGAATACCTGTTTACGATGAAGACTTTAACTTCATGTCTATTGGACCTGATGACTTAGGTGCTACATTAACAAACCGACCAGATGCTTTAGGTTGGCAACCTAACTACTCCGTGTTCGTAGAGTACGATCAAACATAAAAAAAAAATACGGCATATGCCCCCACCCGAAGGTGGAGGCTTTATGTCGCATCTAGCGGATGATGGACGAAACATTCAGCATTGTTTCCCAGAAGCTTACATCTTTCTCTGGTACCAACTTTGACACGATCGAAAACGTTGTGTCGGTGGAGCGAGTTGTTGGATGATTACGATGCTTGCCAATTAACATTTTGGTATAGCGAAGTTTGTCTGGGTGATAACGCAGCTTCACAGCTGTGTACCCGATCCGCTTGTGGAAAGCCAGGTGCTCATGAATCAAACGCTTTATCCGCATTGGTGCATTACGGCAAGAACGTTTGAGTGAAGCACACTTAGCTTTGGTTAGACCTGGAACAAACATTGCCAATCCCAGGTACTTAACTAAACCACGATTGTCGTAAAACTTCTTAGAGAGCTTTTTAACGACCCGTGATTTGCGTTTACCGTTGTCATAGAAACTGTTGACTTTCATGCAAACACCACCACGAAGTCACCATCTTTGAAACCAAATTCATGGTTGGTGTACCAGATGTCAACCCCGATACGACCAAGAGCATCTACGTACTCTTTATTCAGAACACCTTTGGTGCGGATGTGCGTACGCATTTGATCGAGCAAAGCTTTGTGACTGTGACGGAAGTACTTGGAGCGTTGCACCGGCAGTGGATCACTTGCAGCGATCAGACCTTTAGGTACCATGTCCATGAATGACCAACCCATGGATTCTTTCATTTGCAAGTCACGACGTAGCGCATGGATGTTGTAAACCATGGCCAGAGGGCCTCTGCCGCCGTGTGGGAGGAATGCAGAAGCATCCTCGATGATCACACGGTTATTCGGAATAGCCACCTTATCTTCACGATAGGGGTTGTACTCGCAGTATTCCCCACCGCGGAACACATACATGTCACCAGTGCTTTGGATCTGATAAATCAGGTCTGTTTCACCAGTATCGGGTAGATCATCCATGGTGAGATGGTTTGACATTTTTGGAATAATCATCGCTCTGTCCTTTGATTCTTCGAACCAGATTTCACAGTCCCCATCAAATGGTGCTAGCCCGCTTTTCGGATATGTGCGTTCGACAAGTTCATCGTAGAACTCGCTGTGTCTTTTGCGTGCACCAGCAAGGAACTCCTCATGCAATGGAACCGCTGGTTTAGTAAAGCGTTCTGGACGATCCCAGGAACCCATACTGCCATGCGTGTGGTTAAAAGCAACGCTACTGTTAAAACGTTCAGCATCCATAACTTCGTTTAAAGCGTTATCACATACGGTTACATTAAACATGGTTAGTTCCTTCTTAGTTTAGGTTGGGTGTTAGCTTGCGTGTTGTGGCAACATTACCAGGCAGAGGATCTTACTGGCAATGACCTTACCTTTCAGTGTGGTTTGGGTGTAGATTGGTTCAATGGTGTAATCCTCAATGAAATCATCTTCATTGATTTCATCTGTGATATGGTGCAGGTTGTAGGTGAAACCTGTATCATCCATTACTACGTTACTGATGTAGCCAACGATGTTACTAACACATACCGGTGAAGCATTATCGTCATCCGCACTTTCTTTAAAGATGAACGGCGTACTTGATCCTTCAAAGAACTCTGACCAATTAGTGTAGGTCAGTTTTTCGCGACTGAAGAAACGACGACATTGATGTGAACGAGACATTGAAAACCCTTTAACGAAAAAGATGCCTCCCCGTAGGGAGGCTTTATGTTGATTTACGCTACACGCTTGAACATGAACGCATTCTGAACCAGGACACCTTTGAAGATTTCCAGGTAAGCACCGTCCAGTGTGATTACACGGAAGCGATGCAGAATACGTTCTGCTGGAGTTGCACGACCGAACATGCCTTTGATGGCATCGATCAGAGCTTGGTGAGTAAAGCCCGAAACCAATTGTGCTTCTTCGGACAACTTACCATCGGACAGATCAGCCAGGTTCCAACCGGTCTGCAGGTTGACGAAGCTATCGTTGATCGAGTAGACCACGCCGTTATCTTCATCTTCCGAACGATGCAGTTGAACACTACGGGATAACAGCAGGGCAGTGGCTTCTTTCAACATGGTGACGTACTTGCCGTCCAGTGTTGCCAGGTGATCCATCAACGGGATAACATCATCAACGAAATCACCGATACGGACTTCTTGAGACATGGCATCCTTCAGGAAGGAGTTGGTCTCTTCAGTCAGGCGCTTGCTGATGAAGTTGTACATCCGTGGAGTCAACACACCTTTACGGAGATGCATGGTCAGATCTTTAGCTACCGCTGCCAGATCGTTCGAGTCCAGGGTGGTCATCAAAGCTTCGAACGAAGCATCGTCCAGATCGATCAAGTGAGTACGGGACGAACGGTACTCGTGAGCAGGCAGTGTGTCATCCTTACTCAGGTTCAGATCTTGGCGGAGCAACTTACGTGCTTCCACTTCGTTTTCCATGTCGGTGCTACCCTGGAATTCCACGAGCATCCGGACTGGTTGGTGTTCGTCAGTGAGCATGAGTTCTTTGACCTCGGTGATTGTTTTCATGTTGTTGATCTCTTTATGGATCGCCAACTGTTTCTGCACAACCTTGCCATCAGGCTGGTGCGCTGCACGACGCAGGTCTGCATCGATCTCGTGTTGCAGGTAGTTCATCATCGGTGTGATCTCTACGATGTTTTCTTGCACCATGCCATCAGGCCATTTGGTGTAGAAGCGGATGTAACGCTGTGGATCTACCAACTGGGTGTATACGAAAGTATCGTTACGAGTAACGACCCAATCCTTAACCTGGTAAGCTGGGCGGGTGATCACGCCACCTGGAGAATGGATGATGTCGAATGCACGCTCTTCATCAACCTCGAAACCTACCGGAGTATGGTAATGTGGTTCCATGATTACTTCAGCGGCACTGGCAGGAATCGGACGATCCAATTCTTCTACAGCGTACACTGGTGCTGGTGGTGCAACAGTATCCACTGGTGCAATCGATACCCCGTAAGTCTCTACTGGGTTCAGTGGTTTGTTGGGTTGTGCCAACACATTCTGCAATGGAGCTACAGGCAATGGCTCTGCTGCAGGGATACCGTAATCCATACCGGTATTACCTGGACCAGTTGATGCTTGGATAGCCATCGGCTGAACACTGTACGCAGCTTGTGGCTGAACTGCCATCGATTGCAATGGAGTTTGGTGCGCCTGTTGAGGCTGGCCATAACCCATGTTAACCGGTTGACCGTAAGCCTGCTGTTGGGCATATGGAACTTGTTGCTGTTGCTGCGATGCCATACGACCCTGGCGATAAGCCTGGATGTCTTGCATGATAGCCCCGGACAACTGGCTATACTTCTGCAGCTCGCTGGTCATGCTCTGATCTTGAGCGATGAACTGATACAGCTGTGGTTGTTGTGCAGCGCAAGTTGCCAGATAGCACTTGAACATAGTGTCTGCCGCTTTAGGCACAGCTACGTTTGGTGGGTTCTGTTGAGCTTGCGATGGAACTACCGATAGGAACTCCAGGAATGCAGCAAGACGATTACCCCAATCATTCCATACCGGGTTTTGGAACCGGTTAGTGGAGATGGCATTGTATGCCCATGTATGCAGTGGGGAACGTGCAGCGCGTTCTTGTAAGCGCAGGCGGAAGATGCCGAGAGACATGGCCAACATTTGTTGAGCCTGAGGATTCTGCAACCACTGCGAAGCCTGAATCTGCGGAACAGCATCGTTGTTGTTCGGCAGGTTAGGATTGAACGTACTCTGGTCAACAGCGTTGAAACAGATACCTGCGATCATTTGCATCTGTGGCTGCTGCTGTTGAGCGTACTGCTGTGGTTGTTGCATCGGCTGCTGGTACATTGTTGTTCCTTTTGAATGTTTGCAATTAGGGTGTTTCCCCTTCGGCGTGAGCTTACACCCTTGTGATATAGACCTGAGATTTTATCGACTGAAGCGCGATTGCGCGTAATCAATCATCTCACGTACTTCTTCACGTCGTTCAATCAAGCCGTCATGACGGAACTTGGTAAACAGGTTTAGGCGACCACGACCATCGGGGTTGTTCTTCGGTTGGTTACGGTACTGACATACTTCTGCCAGACCAGCATTCAACAGACGGGAGTTATCTGCCAGCAATGACTTGTTATGTGCCAATGCCGACTTAGCTCTGTCCTGAGGTACCAGGATGGACGTACAACGAATTACTTTGTTTGAGCCTGGCATCGATAAGGTATCGAGTTCGCCGTGCTCAGATGTAAGCTTACGGATGGCTGTGTTCAGTTTGAATGAACGCTTCAGGCCATCGTTCAGTTCCTGCATAGACCATTCGGTTTTATCCCGACGACCCTGGAACATGTAAGAGAACATCGATACAGCATAGTTGAAATCTTCCATGACATACGGCAGCACGGTTAGCCGCTTGTTGTACATGGATGTTTCATCCACATCAGACGCGTATAGATGATGCGCCATGGTTGTCATGATGGAATGGAACAGTACCCAGATGTTATCAGCTTTAACACCGACCGAACTTAGTTCTTCCTGAGTCATCTCATCAAGAGTTGTCTCCAAGGAATACATGTGGGATTTAATATTCTCTGCAACTTTACCCTGGTGTTCGAAGTCGCCGAATACCATGTGGCCCAGCAGTACACGCCAGAGATCGGTCATGTCAGCGTAGTGTGGTTCCACAAACCGATGAGGGAATGTATCCACTACGTACCAGTATCCAGCAACCAGACGTTTAACGAAGTCGGTTTCTTGATCAGCTGGGACAACCAATACCTGATCACCAGTTGGGTGATTGCCAGTCAAGTGTGCAGACTGGTACACGTTCCATTGGTCACGCGGGTATTTATCTTTCGGGAAATCTTTGAGATACCCGAGCTGTACATCTGCACCACCCCACTGCTTGAACGTTTGTGTAACGCCAAACTGTGCGAAGAAGTATTGCGTCAAGCTAGACTCGATACGCTCACGCTTATCGTAATCTTTCTTTACCCGTTTACCCATCTCGTTATGGATTTGGGACCAGATGACGTACATGATTCGACGGTTGCCATTACAGAAGTAGTGATGCGACTTCTGCTTGAACGTCAGCTTAGTACGACGTAACGGAATAAAGATACTACCGTTAAGGACTGAGAAACCTACGTCTTTCGACACGGGGGAAACCGTATAGGTTGCACCATTCAATGTCGTTACACCGCCATCACCAATCGCTGGTAACAATAGTGGACGTGGGAATAGAGGCTCGCCTTTGTGAGTGAAGTTCAAGTTCACCATGTATGTAGTGGACTTAGCGATGTTTGCAATCCGCTTAGACCCATACTCACGGGTGATCTCTTCAAAGTGTTTCCACGGGGTAACTTGCGTGTTCCCTGCAAACTTGAAATCAGCTGGCCAAATACTGGCATTGATCGCCATGATCTGGTCGATATATCGACGAGTCATGTTGGTACCAGTCTCTGGGTGAATCGCCATCATCTGCTCTACGGCAATGCCGTTGGCCAGGATAGGATTCATTCGAGGCATACGGGCGTTAATGCCCGCAATCATTTTCGGGTCCAATCTAATCTCCTTTGTGTTGGTCGTAAGTCTTTTTGACTTCCAAGCCCACTTTAATCAAGCTTGAGGCTAATACAACCACAGCGGAAACAACGCCGAGTCTTTGCATAGTCCAAGCTACAGAACGTTGTGGTGCCTTGTCAATTATTACTTGCTCACGATCATATTGCTTATCTTCCAGTTTGACATCTCGCTCTTTTTCCTTGAACGATCTATCCCACTGTTTGTCCTCTTCTTTAACGGTGCGCTCATAACGCCGGTCTTCTTCTTTTGCTTGTCGCTCAATAGATTCTTTATTTTCCTGGATGTATTGCTTGTGAACCGTATTGGCTTCTGCTGCCGTAACGGTGTGCGAAGTAGACGCAGTTGCTGCACTCATGTAGAAGCCGTTTAGTGCCATCTCATCGAGTGTGTAAGTTTGCTGTTCGCCGTTCATAACTACGGTCAACCCTTCCGGTAGGTTAGGGTCACATTGGTTGGAGCATAGCTTTAGTGGGGTTGTTCCTTTTATGTTAATCCAGATACCATGTACGGTTCTGTCGATTTTATTGAAGTGGGCAGTAAGCCCAGTTAGTTTGTCCGGTGCTGCAATGTAGCGAGTATCCGCACGAATAAGATCGGTAGTCTCCAATGCTGGATCATCCAGCTGTACAACTAAACCCAATGCCTCAATGCTGACGCCATTAGGATTATGTCGCAACTCATCTAATGGGATATCCCAGAAGAGTACCAGGTTACGTGTTGTATCTTGATCCAATGCCTTCAAGAAGGAGTAGATAGATTCAACTTGGGCGTCACTCAATAGATGCATGAGGTGGCCCATGGAACTATAGTCAATCAATGTTCCATTTGTAGTGAACGACATTTGTACACGCACAACACCATTCAAGGCCTCAGGATCTTTCGGGATGATAGTCCTGAGGCCAAGATGGTTATAAGTAGCAATGCGCTTGTTGGTCTGGTTAATGATCAACGTGGTGAATTGCACAAAAGGCATTCCCCCAATACCACGCACTTTGTAGTCATCTAGATCGGGTAAACGATTTGGTAACTTGGACGTATTACTGACCCGCTTAAAGGGATCTTTAGAACACTCTGTCATAACGCTATTCCAGCTTGAAGCCAAATGTCAAGTCACTCAAGTCGATTCGTGTCGGTGAATTTTCTTTTTGTGAATCACTGTTTTTGTTATCACGGTTACTCCCTTTACCCTTGTTTCCGTGCTTTGTCGCTTTTCGCAATATAGCGGCGGCGGCTTTTCTCTGGGCACGGTTACCGTGGATAACGGTTTCGGTAGTTTTACCCTCACTCGTTTGGGTTTGTATAACCGCCCCCCTAGGAGACGTTTTAGTCACTCGTCTTTTTAGGGTCATCGTGAGCTTTTCAGACATGACATATGGAGGGGAGGAATCAATCTGTACCGAGTTGTTACCCTCTGTACTCTTTCTTCTCTTATCCATTTCAGCTTCAAGATCGATTACTTCGAATTGAATGTCATCATCAATCTCCGGAGTAGGTTCTGGTTCTTTTGGCTTGGCGTATACAACTGGTTGTGGTGGCCGTTTGTCAACTTCCTTAATGCTACGTGGGATGCCTTGATAACAATCAAAGCGAGTGGTGGCATCCATGAGACTATTGAAGTCATCATGGAAATTACCATGCAGAACATTTACGAACTTTTCAAAGTAGTCCATGATGTTAGCCTCAAATGGATTTATCGGTGGTGTACTCTACTACAGTAATATATACTTCAAATAAATTGGATTAGCGGCATAAAGCCTCTCCCGAAGGAGAGGCAGTTATGTTTAACCCAGTACGGGAGCAGCGAGAGCTGCACCTACAGCAACACCAATAACAACTTTCATGTTGTGAATCCTTGTGTGCATGGAGTTACTCCCCCGAAGGGGAGATGTCTTCTTACTCTAGGTAACGCCTGGTAAGACCGTCTTCCAAGTACCGGAAAGTTCCGTCTTCAAGTCGACGGCCTCCAACCGGTCCCTTTCAACCTTTGATAGCGTCGATCAGTGGTTTGTTCCACTGAGATTTACCCATTACTTCTTCCAGGCCAGTGATGGTCAGGTTGATAGCGAACGGGATGTTGTTGACGTGCAGGTTGAACGGAACAGCTGCGATCTCACGAGTCACTTGGTTGCCACCACGGGTGATAGGCAAGTCAGCGATGACGGTAGATACGTAGAAGAACTGACCGAAGGACAGGATGTCGTTTTCGGTAGGGTTCTTACGAGTAGGAACGATTACCAGTTTACCATCGAACAGTTCGTTGTTGGTAGTTACCAGGTCGTATTCCAGGATCGCACCCAGGGTACGGTCGTCGCCTTGGGTCATCAGGTAGTTACCGATTTCTTTGTCGGTAGCGAAGATGAACATTGGCTTCTCGTCTTGGTTACCCGAGATCACGCGGAAAGCAGCTTCGATGTTCGAATCGCGGTATGCTGGGAACAGGATACCTTTAGCGAAGTTCAAGATCGTGCTGCAAACGTCCTGCCAGCGATCCTGAGATTTCAGGGTGTCGATGTGATCAGGAAGGTGAAGAGTACCTTCACGGTAGGTTGGGCGCATCATGATGCTCAGAGCACCTTCAACAGCACCAAACTTCGGACGGTCGTAACCGTTACCGACAACTTCTTTCAGCTGAGCCAGGTAGTTCAACAGACGTTTAACAGCGTTGTTGCTGTTACGGATGTTGGTGTTAACTGTCAGTGCCTTAACGACGTCGCCTGGACCTTGTTCGTCCATGGTGGACATTGGCAGGGTTACCGGAGCGTGCATCGGGATTGGGTGACGGAACTGGATGGCACGAGTTGCCAACAGGTGACCGCGCTGACGACGGTTAGTGTTGGTGAACTTAACGTCCAGGTCGAAACCAATGATTTCCAGATCACCGATTGCGTCAACGATTGCTTTACCGTCGCCTTCAGTCAGCGAGATCAGTTTACGATCTTCGTCAACGATGCGATCGATTTCAATACCACTGCCGCCGTAACGAGCATCACCACGGGAAGTGGATACATGACCATTGAACGAAGCACTGATACGTGCAGTCCACTTACGGTTAACCAGTTCTTGCATCTGAGTCGATACCGAACCGTCGATTGCTTTGGTGTCTTCGCCCAGGACCAGGTCTTCAGTGATGAAGTCCAGTTTAGCTACGCGGGTGTCACCGATCAGGCCAGGCTGGAATACAGCGGTAGGCAGGCGATCAACTACGAAGCGAACGACTTTACCGTCGATCTTAACGTAGAGAGCTTTCAGTCGGCCACTTGGGTCGATGGTATCGGAGATGTCCAGCATGCCTTTGTTGATCAACAGCGATGCGTTCGAGTTACCCATCAGGTCGATCTTAACGTTTGGACGCAGTGGGCCAGTAGTGACCGACATGTTCTGTTCGTTAGTAACAACGTGGTGTGGAACCAGGGCAGGATCAGTGAAGAACTTCAGGTTGGTACCATCCGGGTCAACAGCAGGAACCAGGTCGGTGCAGTTGTCGTCCAGGATCGATGGATCACGGTACGCTTCAACCATGTTCACTTCTTCGTTAGCCAGTTTAGCACCGGATACCGAGTGGAACACGTCTTTCATTACAGCGATGTATGGCAGAACCTGAACAACACCACCTTCAACTGGGTTGATAACGGTAGTAGGGTACAGACGCTCGGCGAACTCATCCTGACGGGAAGCTTCGAGGTTGTAGCCAACAGTTACAACGCGGAAGTCGCGCTGAGATTTTTCGTTGTAGTTTTCCAGACCCAGGTGGTCTTGGAATACTTGCAGGGAACCAGCAGGACCGCCGAATTCGTGACGGACGTTGTGTACGTGCTCTTCGTTCGAGATCACTTCACGCGATACTGCGCGCAGAGCTTTCTTGTAGGCTTCAACGTCGCCGCAAGCAATAGCTGCAACGGTAGCTGCGCGCTGTTGGTTTTCGGTGATGTAAGCTTTGCCTTCGGAGAAGTGTTCGAAACCGAACTTGGTCATTGCAGCGCCAACGGAGGCGTACATTTGGCCAGCGGTGCCACGTTGAGCTTCGGAGATGTCACCGAAGTCTTCTTGGCTGATGAACGATACCAGGGCTTTACCTTTGTCCAGGATGTTGTCAGCGTAGTTTTGCTCTGCGGAGAGTTCCGACAGGAAGTCTTCCATGGAGAACCGGGTGTATTGCTTCTGTGCGTTATGTTTAAACAGTGAATCGAGATTCATGATCTATTCCTTCGAAGGAGATGATTTTGGTGGTGTTGCAAAAAGATCTAGGGCTGTCGATTAATTTGCCGACTTTGCCTCTAAATAATAAGTGAACAGTTTTGTCGAAGCGACGCTCTCAGATGTTCGAGTTCGCATCAATTCGCCGATCATATCATCAAATAATGCATGATTAGCTTTGATGGAGAGTCGAGCAGGATCGCCATTACCCATGTGCAAACTCTTTTGCACAGCAACCCAAAGATTCTCATCTACAGGATTAAGGCAGTATTCGTAACACTCTGTAACCGGGTTTGCACCCAGGGCCAGTAAGTTGTTTGCAATACGCCCTTCTACACGATTGTACAAATCTTGCATCTTAGGATTTGTACCATTCACAGAATTGGCTAGTTCAGCGAGACCTGACACAGGACTGGCTGCTAGTTCCACTTTAGTAGCTTGACAAAAGCGGAAGGGGAATTTGTTTATTGCATCATGGATTGCAGCAAGGTCACTGACCGATGCTACAGATGACATATAGTTGATGTCTAGCAATTTGGTAAGCTGGACGCCGTCACTTTGGAAATGCTCCATAATGCTGGCAGGGATTACTAACAGTTGGACCATTTGGAATGCACCCCGTGGAAATGGACGTTTCATAGCTGTATACATAGGGATATGTATTAAACTACCTATATAGCTAATCCTACGTTAGCAAAACTAAAATTTTCTCTGTTCAGGAATATCGCTAAAATGTCTTCGCACAAACAACTTTTAGTTAGTTGCATCACTTTGCTCTGCCTAGAGCATCGCGACGACTCCCCTGCATCGGCGTCCACCGAGCTGATTTCTGACGTTATCGAAACCATCCAAGTCAAAGAGACTTCAATCGATAGTGATCATGGTCGTCAGACCTTTTTGGAACTAAGGCGATTAGTCGTTGAACTCAACTGTAAAACGGTTTCTGAGTTCCCTAGTCTCATGGAAGTTCTACAGAACGTCCAAGTATGTGCTCGTGAAGAGTCATACCTATTTGAAGCAGTTGCGGCTGCGGTTAATGAAGTATTCCCTGATGGCTTGTCCATCATGCAACGTATCAATGAGAAGCGTAACGTTCTGCGTGAGCATTTGAACGATACTAAGATCTCTCAGATCATGAAGGAATACTCACAAAAGATTTTGTTCACTGCTGCTGGTTCTACTAACAGCATCAATCTGGTTCGTGAGATGTCGGCTAAGCTTGACCCTTATGTCCAGGCTCGTGCTGATGCACGCCACCCAGCTGAGATCGGTACTGTTGACTTCGATGATCCTGAGCTAGTAGCTAAGTACTTCGAAGCTGTTAAAGAGACTATGTCTATTGAAGGCGCCTTCAAGACTGGTTGGAAAGCTTTTAACCGTATGCTCGGTAAACTGGGTGCTATTCGTCGGGGTGAGTTTATCCTCGGTGGTGGTCTACAGCATAACTTTAAAACAGGTCTAGCTCTAACACTGTTCTCACATATCTGCTTGTTCAACAAGCCGTTCATGCGAGACAAGAACAAAAAGCCATTATGTCTGTTTGTTACATTAGAAAACGAACTATCGGATAACTTGTTGATCCTTTATAAGTATCTGATGGAGAACGAGACTGGCATAGCCGTGGACGAAACCCAGATAAATCCGGTTGAAGCTACTTCTTATATCTCTGCACGACTACAGGAAACTGGTTTCAAAGTACTGATCACACGTTTTGACCCTACCGAGTTTACAATCTCTGGTTTCACTAACTGGCTGGATGGTCTGCAAGCACAAGGGTACGAGATTCAATACCTGTGTGTTGACTATCTTAACATGTTGCCGAAGACTGGTTTGGATGCTAAGGTTGCTGGTGATGACATTCGTCTTCTATTCCGTCGTATGCGGAACTACACGGCTCCACGAGGCATTACATTCTTTAGTCCACACCAACTGTCGTCTGATGCATTGGGCCTCCTACGTGAGAACACAGAAGACTTCGTTAAGATTGTAGCTAACAAAGGTTACTACGATGGTTGTAAGCGTCTGGGTCAAGAACCAGACTTAGAACTCATTTTCCACATCGTTAAAATTGCAGGGAAATCCTACTTCACTATTCAACGCGGTAAACATCGGAACACAGTTACAGCAGAAGCTGACCAATACTGTGTACTTCCATTTGCAGCTGTGGGAACAATCCCATGGGACATTGACAAAGAAGTTGATTACGGTCTACGTGCGCTCCCTGGTATGTCAGGTGATGCCGGTGATGAAGCCTGGTCAATTTAAAAGAACCTTGGTGGTGGTTGCAGGAATGGCTCTCCCTTCGGGGAGAGTTTATTCCGCCCACCCATTTTGGAGTACACCATGAAACAAATAGATCACCTCATACACGGGTTGCGTCAATTCGCAACTTATCGAGCTGGGTTGGGTGTTTCAGCCAAAGTTGTTGTGTATGTTGCCGCACAGAACGTTTTACCGGTCAAGCTAGCCGCCGGAGAGATCGCTCACGCCATTCTTAAAGGAATGGAATGGGACACAGCACGTTTGGATGAAACAGAGCGTAAGCTGCGTTCTACGCTGTTGCTGAAAGATCTGTTCTATTCTAAGCGAATCATCATTGATATCGTACAGAAACCATTTCCACAGGTGGATGGTAACTATCTGGACATTGATGCTGGTAGCTATGATAAGATCTTCTACGACTTGGATACATGTCAAGACGTATTACATGCATTAGGCTTACCGAACGAATAAAAAAAAATATGGCATATGCCTCTACCCGAAGGTAGAGGCTTTATGTCGTCATGGCATGGGAATGCGTTGGATCAATGCTGGAGTAGGTTTAACTACCCGGTTGTCTTCACGGATCTTTTGCAGTGTTGCGGTGAACTGCGTAATAGCATTTTCTTTCAAGAACTCTACACAGTCGCTACTTACCATGGTAAGCAACAATGCTGGGTTAGCTTGTATATTGGCAATCACACGCTGACGTACTGCATCATCCACGATCACATGAAAGCGATGTGTATGAATACAACGGCCTTTCTTGTAAACGGCAATTGCAGCTTCCGCCGTTTCCATGTTGAAGCGATGACGAATCTTTAAGTCGTCATGATAACCTTGCGGACCAATAAGATCCGTGAAGGCCGTCATCATCTCCAAAGAGCAATGACTGTACAAGAACGGCAAAGAGATGTTGTGGTGAAATATCATTGCAACTCCTTATTTTTATCGTAGGTACCAGATGACAGCACCGTATAGCACAACTGGGATCAACAGAATCCACAGGTCATGATTCATTTGAAGCTACCATCACGGTAAGCTTCAACGATCAACTTAGCGTCACTTACGCCAAGTTCAGGGAACTGTTCGCGAATGACAATGCAAGCTTTCACGATGTGGCGATTGGCGTCATAAATCTCACGGAAGCCATTACGACCACGTTCCGCTTCCAGGTCACGGAAGTACAGCACGGCATCAAGTTGGGTAACGCAATCCCGAACCTGCCATGCTTGTGGAATATGTTTGTTGATATATTCCGTCAAGGTGATGTACATATCGCGCTTAAAGATCTCACGCGTTGTGGTGTTGTCCGGTTGATTCATTACAGCAGCAGCGGCTTGCTTTACGTCTTCCATGGCAACTTCCATGGCACGCAGGGCATCAGTAAGCTTTTGCACATTGGTACGGTTCATGTTAGAGCTCCATCAATGCCACGAAGTCAGGGGTGACATACGTGTTGAAACGTTTACCGATAGCTTCGCACATTACGCGATGCTGTTCGT
>Ga0172378_10003532_pt1 | contig 14691 bp, 13 predicted proteins | sample GrowelOW332metaG_FD_119755 | JGI IMG/M metagenome (GOLD analysis project Ga0172378, IMG submission 119755) | Groundwater microbial communities from an aquifer near a municipal landfill in Southern Ontario, Canada - Pumphouse #3_1 metaG | ecosystem: Environmental > Aquatic > Deep subsurface >... | reverse complement strand
TGGACGGTAAAATGTATAATCAAAATAATTACGAATTTCAATATATATGGCTTGATTTTTTAATTCTTGTTTTACATGGTTCATTAAAAAGCCCACACAGTCAGAAGAAACTTGAGGTGCCACTAAAATACCTCCAGGAATAATGGCACGACGAGACAAAAAACGTTTCAATAGATTTCCATCAGTTATCACATAACCACAAACTAAAGCTTGTAAAACACCATTTTCTTCCACGCCAAATACAAAAGGCTTCAAAAAATTAAGCGATTGATAAAAATCATAACAAATTGGCGTCTGAAAGAAACTAGCAACACTTGAATGAGTCACCAATTGAGTCCAATCCTCTTTATTTATTTGAGTCAGAAATTTGTACATATATATCTATTAGTTTTTTAGCTACCAATTCATTACTCAGCCCTAACTCCATAATACGTTGACGTCCTTGAGTACGTTTATTAAAATCTATAGCTAATTGTAATTTTTCTGCTATATCTTTTGGATCACGACTTACAATATAACAACCATCGACATCTTTTGTTATGTCTTTGACATCACCTACATCCACACTGACTATAGGACAACCACACGCCATCACTTCTTTGATAAATTGCGGCGAACCTTCGGTATGTGATGTCATCAACGCGGCATCAACAGCATTCATTAACAAAACCATATCTTCTTTAGAATATTTACCTGTCAACTCTAATAATCGTACCTGAGGTAAATGAGTTAGGGCATCAAAAGCTAATTGTGGGTTTTTCACTAACCGCTCAAAACGACTTGAGAATAAAACCAGTTCTTCATCCTCTTTGTATCCAAGACGCGTGCGGGCCTCTTGCTTTTCTGTTAACGTAAATTTGTTAAGTGCTATACCATACGGCATTATTTTATAATTGGCACTAGCAAAACGTTTTACTAGATTGAACTGTCTAGCACACATAAAAATACTATATGTGGACAAACGCATAGCAATAATCGAAATCAAACGAATCCATTTATGGTTGATATCGGATCCTGGAAAGGTGGTTACTACAGGAATCTTCCTTTGCAAATTGGCAATAAATCCACACAAGCCATAATGTGCATGAATAACTTGTGGCTTAAAACGAGGTATGGTTTTACGAATAGCGTTCCACAAATCAAAATAACCGAGCAAACCACCTCGACGAACATACACCCATTGCACTTCTATGCCTAACTCTTGTAGGGCATTCACTTGTTCAGAAATAAACGGAATAACCTGTTCGTTATATAATCGGCACACTACTAATACTTTCATCGTAACAATTCTTTTAATCCTTCTTCAATAGACACTTGAGGTTTCCAACCTAATTTTTCTAATTTATTAATATTCGCTATGGTATCTAACACCTCATTAGGACGTTGCTCTCCGGTAGCCAAGTACTCTATTGGGTTACCGCTTTGTTGAATGAGCATCTGAGCCATCTCTTTAACAGAATAACTTAATCCTGTTCCCAAATTGTAAATTTCAAACAGTGAAGGCCATTCACAAAAACTCATAAATTCAACTGCTCGTACCACATCGCTAATATGTATATAATCACGTTTAGGTCTATCATCTCGAATTTGAATTTTTGCATCCTCTTTAATTTGATTTGCCATCAATGGTAACAGAAATAATAAATTTTGGCCTTTACCATATATATTAAAAGGACGAAAAATAGCGACTGGTACTTTGAAATCGCGTGCATATCCCCTACACATCTCTTCACACATTACTTTTGTTGTTGCATAGGGATTAAACGCTGCAACAGGATGCTGTTCGTCAATAGGTAAATACTGCGGATGGCCATAAACATAAGAACTAAAATAGATGAACCGTGCGTGATTCATTCTAGCCAATTCCAACATATTTAAGGTGCCCATCACATTAACTTTATAAAATAAAGTCGGGTCCTTATAAGAATCTGGCACATATGATTTATTTGCCAAATGAATAACCAAATCAACTTGTATATTTTTGACTTGATCCCAATTACAAACATCAATACCATTAGATATATCAAGGCGCACTATTTGTACTTCGGTATGATGCGTTAATAATGAGACCAAATGTGACCCAACAAAACCATCACTACCCGTAATTGCAATTTTCATAATTTAACCAGTTTGTATAGTATCAGATTTATAACATTACACTACCTGACTCATAGTCATCACAAGCTTGTTCATAATCTTCAGGGCGGCCAATATCTAACCAATAACCATCAAACACACGAACCGTGGGTAATGTTTTACGCTCAATCAAATCCAACATCAAATGATCAAAGCCATAAAAGGTATCTGTAGGGATTACATCCAAACAGCATTTATTCATCATATAAACACCCATACTCACGTTATAGTGTAAAAGAGGTTTCTCTTTAAAGGCCACTAATTGTTGATTTTGATTTGTTTCCAAAACCCCATAATCCACTTTGTGATCTCTTTCATAGGCAGAAATCGTAAAAATATTGCCTGCTGTTACATGTGAATCAAAAAAGTGACCATAATTAAGGTTAGTAAGTACATCGCCATTCATAACTAAAAAATTATCGGGTAGGTCGTTTATTAATTTTAAAGGTCCCATGGTACTTAAAGGTTTTGTCTCCAACGAATAATCAATAGCAATACCCCATTTAGAGCCATCCCCACAAAATTCTTTAATCATATCTGCTAAGTGATTAACAGTTATGGTCAATCTAGTAAAGCCATATAAAGCTAATTGTTTGATAATAATTTCAATAATGGGAACATCTCCTATTGGTACTAATGGTTTCGGCATATTGAGCGTATATGGTTTTAACCGTGTCCCTTTACCTCCGGCCAATATGATTGCACGTTTTTCCATGTTTAAACATTATAAATAGTTGATTTATATTTGACCAAGTTTTCTTTATTCAGAAACCATTCGATGGTTTCTTGCAATCCTTGTTCGATAGAATAGTGAGGTTCAAAACCAGTCAAAGATTTAATTTTGGCATTATCTCCCCACAATCGAAATACTTCGGAATTTTTAGGACGTAAACGTTGAGTGTCTTCTACAAATTTCACATCGGAATTCATTAATTTTGCTATAAGAGCTAATGTATCACGCATTGAAATTTCATAATTACTACAGATATTAACTTCTTGTCCAATAGCAGCCTCACATTGCGCTAAATGAATAAAACCTCGGCAAGTATCTATAACATAATTAAAATCACGAGTTGGCGTTAAATCACCCAATTTAATTTCTTTTGCACCGTTAGCAATCTGGGTTATTATAGTCGGAATGATAGCTCTTGCTGATTGCCTAGGACCATAGGTGTTGAATGGGCGCACAATCGTTATAGGCAACTCGAAAGCATTGTAAAAACTCATAGCGATAGCATCTGCACCTATTTTAGAAGCGGAATAAGGTGATTGAGGTTGTTTGGGATGAAGTTCGTCAATCGGAACATATTGTGATGTCCCATACACCTCTGATGTTGAGGTAACAAGCACCCTCTTAACTCCATTTTCTTTGGCTGCCTGGCAAATATTAAGTGTTCCTTTCACATTTGTATCAACATAACTATCTGGAGCCACATACGAATATGGTATAGCAATTAATGCTGCTAAGTGATAAATCACATCTACTCCTTGCGTGATATGTTTGCAAAAATGGGGATCACGCACATCTCCAGAAAGTACCTCTAAATTAGGATTAGTAATACCTTCTAACCACCCCCAATAATTAAACGAATTATAGTATGAAAGGGCTTTTACGTGATGACCTTCTTTCAACAACATTTCAGTTAAATGCGAGCCAATAAAACCATCAGCTCCTGTAACAAGTATCTTCATAATAAATATGTATTAAATTAATCCTCTTCCGGCCAATTTAAACCAGCTCCAAGCCACAATAGCCACAAAAATAAGAATCAACCAATAGTTAAAATAACGTTTGTGAGTATTAGTAAGTTGTGAAATACCATATGCTGCAAATATAATATAAATCGGTAAAATAGGCAAATGAAAACGCTCTGAATGGGCAAATGAACTCAATACTAATATGACCAAATAAGTCAATACAAAGGAGATTAATAAGGGGTTTTTTCGCCAACGTTTTTGTTTGAGAATAAACACAAACGCCAAAATAACAAAAAATGATAGAATGTTTTTAACATAGTTATTACCATTCACCATCATTTGATTCTCTTGATATTCGACATTTACCATAGTAGGAAATGGAATAGTAAAAATCAGTGGGGCAAACACCGTAGCTCCAGCATATTTTGCAAAGTTATTTCCCCCATCCCGCTCAGCACGCCACTCCATATTTACATCCTGCTGTCCTTGCTGTTGCTCTTGTAAAACCTCATCAATTTCATTAGCAATCGTGCCTCCGAGAACAACCACGATCGCCAACGTTCCCCATACTATCATTTGTAAACGTTTGTGTTTACTGATAATTTGATTATCCGAAAAAAGTATAGCCGTAGCCACTGAAAAAATAGCAGTAAGGCCTAATACTGTACGAAAAAAGAATAGAGAACCTAATAATACTAATGGTAAAATAAGTCTTGCAAAAGAGAGTTTTTTATCACGTAAGACCAAATCAATACGTTCCAAAAACCAAACCGCTAAAAAAATCATTTCTGTCTCTTTCAAGTGCATACCACAATAGTAGATAAAATGTGGTAATAAAAGAGCAAATATAGCCGACATTTTCCCAACCTCTTCACCAAAATTGCGTTTAGCCAAACGATAGATAAGCACACACATATAGGCACTCAAAAACGTTTTTATTAGACGAGCCACTAATATACTTCCAAAAGTAAATACATATTGTACCCCTAACCATAATGGATAGCCCATATCCGAATACCTGCCAACCATATTCGAAAGATAATTACCAATATTTCCACTTAATAGCATCTCTCTCACAGAAAGAGCTACATTATGATAACCCAAGGCATCAGCAGCACCAAATTCAAAGGGTTGCCCTGTCATCAAATTAAAAAACAGATACGAAAATAAAACATAGATGATTCTAATAATCAGTGCCGTTGAAAATATTTTTTTTTCAAATCGTTTTGGAGAATAATGAGCCCATTTTCGTGTCAATAAGCTGCTAAAATAGAAAAAACCACCAACTTCAACCAGACCAAACAGCATCCATAAAAATGGCATAATCTGATTAAAAAACAGAATAGAAACCATAACTAATGACATCACGTACAAGATAATGGCTTTATTGGTGAAATATGTTGGAAAATAATTAAGCATTATAAATCATTCCGTTTATGACCTAACAATGCACTTTTACATTTAACTAAGAATGTCGTAAAACGTACACCTAAAATATGTTGAAAAAACCATCTTTTGCGTTTTTGAGCTGGCGTATTCCATGAACCATTAAAATGATGAATGCAATAACTATTTTCAGTTAATGTCACAATACCTGTGCGGCCTTTAGGGCAGAAATAATCTTTTGGAAATAGATGCATAATACCATTTTTATAGGTTTGATAACCGTTTTCCATTCTAAATCCATTCGCTTGCATCATACCACCAATGATCACTACATTTGTTGTCATATCTAATGTTCCATCTGGTAATAAAAAATGGCGATTTTCATCGTAGTATGTTAACATTTCACTCACCCATTCGCCATGTTGTTCACTTGCCATGATGCCTGTTGGAATTTCTTTATCGCTTTCAAATCCTGAAAAAGCGGGTAATTCTAAAAAACGATCCAATGGCTTGAGCACTTCTACATCCGTATCCATATACACCCCTCCAAAATGGTCGAGAGCATATAAGCGGACATAGTCAGTCACAAAAGCAAACTTACGAGCTTCATAGGCTTCTTTTACATAAGGAACTGACGAAATATCAAAATTATCTTCGTTCCAAAGCATGTACTCATATTCTGGCAAGTACTTTTTCCACGACTCGATGCATTTGTTGGCTAACTCAGGCATTTTACCTCGGCCAAACCAACAATAATGTATTATTTTAGATATCATACTAGTTTATATATTCTTTAGGAATGAACTAATTATCGAAAATGCCAAGTAATCACTATACGAATGTTGTATTTAGAACTCCTTTATTGGATTGTTTAATCTATTTAATATGATTAATTGGGCCATAGTTACACTGTCGTTTACGTATCTGTTATGTAAGATAATAATCTCATAATCAGTTAACAATACATATAGTTCAACAATCTATTCAAACATTTTCGAATGTTATACACTGGAACATTGATAAATCATAACATATTATGAAAATTTCATGTTGCAAAAAATGTAGTCTTTTTAGCAAATATATCAAAGAATTATTATCTCTAATGGGTTATTCAATATCTGTTTTTCTAAAACCACTGGGAGCGTATCTTCATATTAATAGTGGAGATTAGGTAAGTCACATTCACCCTATTTAGAGGCTAACTATCTCTTCTATGCAGTCTCAAATACTGAAATATTATGAAAAGACCTTTCTCTTCAGCTGAATGATAAGTTGTGTTTACCCTCTTTAAGTAAATTACAAATAAGATAAAATATGTGCACATTATCAGTAAAAATACTCAGTGTTTCGGTCAATCTTATCAGCTAGAGTTCTTAAATCTTCGTGATATGTATTATGAGTAAAATTCATTAAAGTGGTATTCTATAGTTTCTTATATACAATATATTCATCGTTTCTACTCACTTCTATATAATTAAGATTTTTCAATTTGTTAAAAAAGTATTCAGAGTCATTCTTTTCAAAATCAAATAATACACAAGATTTAGTTTGTAATAAATCCATTACAATGTCCAATTGTTCTTGATCATTTTTATACATCCTAAACGGATATTCATATACAGGTTTTGATTCTGTTACTGAGTATGGAAAATGAGCAGCATTGCCATAAAATATTGTGTTATCTATTTCTCCCAATAAGGTATAATCATGAAGAATAGTCTCAACGTATTCAGCATCATCTTTAGATAGGTATATATTTTTAAGCACCTTGCAATCAACGGTTTCTGTCATTTGCAATACATTACCTCGCGTTCCCTTCGAAATGTTATTTCGGGCATAACACACCAATACATAACTAGAAAAAATAAAAATTAAGGCAATAACCAACTTATTTTTTCGCCAATCAATATGCATATTTATAAGTAAAACGGGTAAGAAACAACATAAAATAGGAAATAACTTTAACCATCTAGTGTCTGATCCCATTGGTGCAACTACTCCTAACAGCAATACTGAAAAATAAAACAGTGCCTCTTTAGCGTTTTTTTTCTTGAGACTTTTATATACAATAACAATTGTTGCGGATATGGCAATTGAAGAGATAAACACATGTAATGGCCAATTAAACCATTTATGTGTACCTATGTTTGATTTTAGAAAATAGGCAAATAATGCCAGTATAACAAAATAGATAATATACTTAACAAATTTATTAATATTAAGTTGTTGCACTTTTACTAAATAGGCAAAAAGAAAAAGAACACCACAGTATAATAAAATACCATTAAAATCAGAATATAGCATTCTAAGCATATAAAAAACAGAATGATCTCCAGTATTCGCTTTTGAGACCGAATCCATTCCTAATGAAACGATGGCAACATCGTTCATCATTAATACCACGAGTGCAATATATACTATTGTTGATATTAAAAGATAGATTCCAATTGGTCGTATAAAATCTTTAAAATAATTAACCTTATCTTTATTTTTCTCGATAAAATAATAAACTAGCAAACTGCAAGATATAACAGGTAGCACTAAAACATTCGGAAAACGAAACCAAATAGCAATTGAAGACATTACGCCTAATGCTATTAGATAGGTGATTTTCCTTTCTTCAAAATATTTATATAAAAGTACGGCCAATATTGATATTGCCAAAATAGTACTTGACACAGGACTAAACTCATTATATGATCCATATCCCAACAAAAAAATGCCAAATAATAAATAATAACTATTTTTTAAATAATTTTTGCGAGGCTGTAAAATAAAATAAGGTAGTAAAATAGCTGTTATTGAAAAAATCCACCCTAAAAATCGTAAAGAAAGCAATGTAAATCCAAAGATATTACCCCAAATATACCCCACAAATAAGGAACCTGAAACTATGAAATATTCTGAATAATCAGCATATCTATTTATCCAATAATAAGGATCCATTGCTCCCCGGCCCCAGAAAATAAAACTGATAGAATACAACAATGCGATTATTAGACAACTTATTTTCGTATACTTATTTTCAAAAAAAAAGATTATTCTGTTCATTTCATCTATTTTGTAATGAATGTTATTTTCTTATATATTCTAAAGAATTATGTATTCTTGATTTGAGATAAAATTTTACTTTGGGATAAAAATTCTAGAATCCACTGTTCAGTTATATTTTTATTCTTGATCTGCTTCACAAAATATTTTATTTCTTCTACAAAATGATCGCATATTGGCATAGCAATTTCTCTTTTCGAATCTTGTTTGTCTATTATTAATGTAGATTGGTAATCTGAAGGAATACCAAAAGCTCTTTCAAGAGTAATCGTACCAGTAGTGCCCCAAATAATGTACTTATTTTGATATTTATTATTAAATCCAAAAACAAGATGAGCAGTTTTACTATTAGCAAAATTTAGCAGAACTGTTCCTCTTATTTCAACTTCATGCATTTCATTTTCTAAAACAGAAAAAACTTCTTTTGGTTCTTGGTTAAAAAAATGGCGAGCCGAATGAACAGTATAAGAGCCTGCATCTAGTACAGCTCCCCCACCTAATGATTTTTTATATCGAAAATCAGTGGATGCAATTGGTGGAAAGCCGAACCAAGCTTGATAATGAAAAGGAGTACCTATTTCTCCTGACTCTATTAGATCCTTTACCACCGCATGTTGGGCATGAAATTGATACATAAACCCCTCAAAAATTGCTATATTATTCTCTCTTGCAATACTAGCAATCTCAAGGGCTTCTTCATAATTAACAGCCAATGACTTCTCACACAAGATGTGTTTATGGTGTTTTGCCACTTTTTCAATTATATTTTTATGAATTGATACAGGCGTTGAAATATATACTGCATCAAACTGATACTTAGCCAAAGCCACCTCAATATCAGTTTCAAAAGGTAAATCAAATTTTTCTTTAATTTCTTTTTCTACGACAGGATTTATATCAATACAAACCACAACAGAAGAAACTCCTGATTTTATCAAAGCAGGTATAGTAGATCTTTTGGCGATATTTCCACACCCAACAACCGCAAATCGTATCATATCAGTTATATATTTCAGTTAAGATTGTTTTCATATTGTTCATGCAATATTCTAAACCGTCATCAAACAAGCTTGTATAAAACGGCAATCTTACTATTCTTGATGCCAAATCTTCTGTTATAGGAAGATCCGTAGATTTATAACCAAAACTTTGTCCCATTGGAGCAGAATGTAAAGGAAGATATCCTATATATGCATAAATATTTACTTCTTTGAGCTTAGACATGAAAATATTTTTGTTCTCAATTGTATCAAAAATTACCCAAAAAGCATGATTATTAAGCGTGACATATTCCTTTTTTTCGAATATATTAACACATCCTTTTTTTACAAATGGATCAAAAACATCTATATATGAAGCTGTTAATACACCTCTTTTTGCTTTAATTTCCTCTTCTTTTTCTAATTGAGCAAATAACATCGCTGCCAGAATATCGGACAATAAATAGCTTGAACCTTTGTCTACCCAACTGTATTTATTTTTCATACCATTTAAAACCAATCGTCTATCTGTACCCTTTTCTTGTAAAAAATAAGCTCTTTCAACCCATTCTGGTACATTTACAACTAATGCTCCTCCCTCTCCTGCATTAAAGTTTTTAGTCTCATGAAAACTAAATGTAGCCAAGTGAGGGATTGTTCCAGAAGGTTTATTTTTATAGTAACTGCCATAAGATTGTGCACAATCCTGCATAACAATTAATTTATGTTTATTAGCAATTTCCATAATGGCATCAATGTCACAAGATAGACCAGCATAGTCTATTGGAAGAATCATTTTTGTTTTAGGTGTAATCAAAGCTTCTATTTTTGTTACGTCTATATTCATTGTTTTAGGTTCTACCTCACAAAAAATGGGTTTTGCACCAAACAATATCACAGCATTAACCGTAGAACTAAATGTAAAAGAAGGTAAAATCACCTCATCTCCCTGTTGAATATTAGCCAATAAAGCTCCCATCTCTAAAGCCGACGTGCCAGAAGGTGTCAAAAAGACACTTTGAAAGTTATATTTAGATTTCATTAACTGTATTACCTTGTCACAAAAAGCATGGTTTCCACAATGTGAACCTGACCTTAAGGCTTCGAGCATATATTTCTCCTCGTTTCCCGTAAAATAGACCTTGTTAAATGGTATTTTCATAATATATTTAGATAAAATTAATAAGTGATATTAAACTTCTTGCCTGAATATTTAGATAGTTATTAAATTGAAGAAACGTTGTTAATTGATTTAATGTCATCCACATATAGTGTTCTGGCACTGAATCTGAAAAGTCATCATAAACTTCAATAATCAAATTTCTGTTTTGTTCACGATAAAATCTTCCCCCTTCTTCAGATTGTAATGTATCTATCTTAATTTGTTCTTTTGTTGCATTTTGTACAATGGATAAAAATGGTAAATCTATCGAATTTTGATAACTACCTGTCAAGCATTGAACTGTTGGCGCCATTTCTAAAATATCGAAATTGCCAGACTCTAACTTTGCCTGAACCAAGAAATGGTATACGTTATTGATTTTTTTAACAATAAATGCAGCTAAGCCTTGTTGTAAGGGCTCTACTAAAGGTTGTGACCATTTTTTTATTTCCCGATTACTTATTTCCACTTCTGCTGCAATTATCCTAAAAAAACGATTATCAACATGTCGAATTTGATCACTTTCTATTACCCAATCAGAAATATCAGAAAGGGAAATTGTTTCTACACTTAAATCATACATACACTTAAGCTTGGTCATCCAACTTAAAACTTCTGTAGTAGAATAAATTCCAGCCTTTTTATCCAAAGCAGAAACCAACATTCCTGCACCAAAAGAAGTTGATGTTTTTATATTTAATAAATTTTCAACGTAATCTAATGAATCAGAAAAAAAAGGAATACCAGAAATAACAGTTCGAGTATCCATGTTAACAATATTGTCATATTGAGACAATTGTTTTATTTGACCTAGAGTTAACCAAATAAAATTATCATACATAGGAATATCTTCGTCTATTCGGAGAATAATATTTCTATTACGTTTTTTTAAAAACCTAGCTCCTTGTTCGGATTGTAATTGATCCAATAAAACTTGTTTTTGAGTCGCATTTTGAAAATACTCTAAATATAAGGGTTTCTGTCCTTTATGCACTTGACTGTAATTGCTTTTTGTAGCTTGCAAAGTTGGTGATAGTTGAACATTATTCACGTTTCCTGGTTCTACCTTTGCTTGTAACAGAAAATATAAGATACCATTCATTTCTTTTGAAATGATGCCTAAATATCCTATTTCTGGCTGGTTGATAATTGGCTGTTTCCAAGATGAAACGGTGCCCCAATTGGTTGATATTTGTACGCCTTCAATTGAAAAGAAACGTCCTGAATTATGTCTTAAAGCTGCATTCTGTGAATCAAAATGCCAATCTTTCATTTCACTGAATTGTATTTTGTGCACAGACACTTTTATTAGTTCATTCTGTTGTTTTATCCAAGCAGAAACATCTTCAGTTGAATTCCACGGATTTTCAATACTTAATGCAGATTTTAAGAACATCAAATTATTCATGCTTATTATTTCTTTTTCAATATGTAGTCAATTAGTAATTAATCATTCGATTACTAGAACCAATAATGCAATGTTATTTCAGATTTTATAATTTTAAAACCTAATTCAATATATGTTCCATTAACTGAAAAGTTTGTATTTAATACAGCTGTTCTAACGTTCATTAACCCTTTTCCCATAGCATAATTGATACCAGCTTTATTTAATGCTTGAAACACACCTATTTTCCTAAAATTTGGGCTTACCGCTCCAAGTATTGCAAAGGTGTAATTATCTTCTATATTATCCTTAAAAGCTAAATAACCTGCTATTTTATCATTTACAACTACGACCAATACTTTATTTGCAAATGAAGTATTAATGCAACAATTATTAGCCCAATCAGTATAAACTTCAAGATTTTTATCTTTAGGTAATAGAGGGTCATTAAAATAATGACCGTAATTTTTAAATGAATTTGCCGTAATTTCTATTATTTCAGGAATATCTTCAGTTTTTAAATCGCGAACAATTAAATTATTTTGTTTCCATTTAGAATCAATTCCCTTATCTGAAATACTAAAATTATAGATTAAATGTATGTCTTGAATCAAAAAACCTTTTTTTTCTAAAAAATTAACAAGATTAAGGTCTGTAGAATTAATTCTTGCTATAATCATTTTTACTCCTAATTCTTTCAGTTTAGAAATTATCTCGCTATTAGCTGAAAAATCATCTATCTTAGCTATTTTAAAGCCAAACCTATCAGTGTCAAGCTTACTAATATATTGTTCAATATCCACATTCATACTCATAAATTAATTTTATCTGAAATTATAAATAGCTGTCTTTTTTTTACCTGATCAAATATTTTACCAATATACAATCCTACAATACCCAATACAAACAGAATTAATCCTCCCATAAACCAAATAGAAAATACGGTGGTGGTAAACCCATCAACCTTAATGATTCCAACAAAATGAGCTACGATATTATATAAAGCAAGAAAAAATGAGAATATAGAAATGTAAAAACCTAGTTTAACTGTTATTTTAAGAGGCTTATTGCTATTAGACAAAATTACATCAAAAGTAAGTTGCAATAGTTTTGAAAAGCTATATGAAGTTTTCCCCTCAAAACGTTCAGCATGTTTAACATCAATTGAACACGATTTAAAACCTAAATAAGTAATTAAAGAAGGAAACGATCTTGCAATCTCTTCCATTTTGTTATATTCTGCAATCACCCTTGTGTTATAAATACCGAAATTTGCAATGCTTCCATTTGTTTTAATACCACTCAAATATCCGTAAACAAGGTAAAAAAATACGGAAGACAAACGTTTCGTTAATTTATCTTTTCTTGCTACTCTTCGTGCATAAACAATATCCCAACCTTCTTGAGCTTTCTGATACAAATTTTGTATTTCATCAGGTCTATCTTGTAAATCACAATCCATCACAACTACCCATTCTCCTTTGGCATAACTTAAACCTGCAGTAATAGCATAATGTTGTCCAAAATTACGACTTAAAGCAATGCCTTTTACACGAGAGTCTTTATCACATTCATCTGTAATTTTCAACCATGAATTATCTGGTGAAGCATCATTCACTAATATAATTTCAAAATCTTCAGTAATTTTTGAGACTGATTCTTTAATCTGCCTCACCAATTCCGAAACAATATGTTCGGCTCTATATACTGGCGAAACAACTGAAATGTGTATTGTTTTTTCCATAATTAATTTTTATTCCCTTTATCCTTCAAAATTAATGTCATCAGAAGAAATTAAGTAGTTGTTTTGTTAATATTTTACCGTTACTACTACTCCAATCATTATCAATACTAAACCTACAACTTTGCCCCAAGTAAATGTTTCGTTGAGCAACCATACCCCTAATATAAAAACGATGGCTGGTGCCAAACTCATAAAAGGATACGCCTGTGTAATTTCAAACTTAGTCATTGCCGCCATCCAAAACATAGAGGCTATAAATGCGGATAAAAAACCAGAAAAAATGAATGGATCAAAAATTAATTTCAACAAAGATAATAATTTCTCAACTAATCCACCCTCTGGGAGTGTGAATTTCAATTCGCTTAACCTCCATTTAAGAATTAATTGACCATAAACAGTAAAAAAAAGTGTGCCAAGAATGTAGAAGTAACGCATAATTGTTAACTTATTAAAAAAGTCTTAAATTTTCCAATTTAATTTACATTGATTTTAGACATTATATTACATATAGAATATAAATAGTATTGAAATTTTGACTCCTCAAAGATACTATTATTTGAGAACTATTTCTCTAATTATATGCAACTAACCCCTATTTCTCTAATTTAATGTACACTTCACCTGTTCAGTTCTTAAATATTCAAATCCGTATTCTACCATTTTGAAAACATAAATTGCTAGCTTCAATACGCAACTTAAATATTTACAATACTTAAGTATTATTATATAAGGATAAAAATGATATACATATTGTAAATGCCATTCAAATAAAATGACCACTAAAATAGATTATACAATATGATAGTATCTTACTATTTACGTAAAAACTGTACAATTCTGGAAGACGCCAAACCATCACCATACGGATTGGTCGCTTTAGACATTCTGTCGTACATAATTTTATCTTCCATCAAATCGGTTACGCCTTGCTCTATTTTATGTCGATCAGTTCCAACCAACAAAACAGTGCCTGCATCAACTGCTTCTGGTCGCTCAGTTGTATATCGCATCACTAAAACGGGTTTCCCTAAACCTGGTGCTTCCTCTTGAACACCACCACTATCAGTCAAAATTAGATAGGATTTCTCCATCATATAAACAAATTGGAGATATTGCAACGGATTGATTAAAAAAACATTGGAGCTAC
>Ga0172378_10003531_pt1 | contig 14694 bp, 2 predicted proteins | sample GrowelOW332metaG_FD_119755 | JGI IMG/M metagenome (GOLD analysis project Ga0172378, IMG submission 119755) | Groundwater microbial communities from an aquifer near a municipal landfill in Southern Ontario, Canada - Pumphouse #3_1 metaG | ecosystem: Environmental > Aquatic > Deep subsurface >... | reverse complement strand
CGGAGTTACTTTCTTTTTTATAGCCATGCCGGTTTTACTTTTTATAACAACCGACAATGATAATCAATTATTTTTGTTCTTAAAATATAAAATGTAAAGTCTATGAGTTTTTTTAGCAGTTTAGCAGGCGGCCTAACTTCGGCCGTAGGTGGCATATTTGCAGGCAAGGCCGCAAACAAAGGCTACAAGCAGCAACAGCAAATGTACCTTGACCGTCTTAACGAGGTCAAGACGCATCGTGACAATGTGTATTATCAGGACCCCACGCAAAATGCGGAGACGCAAGCCGCCGTTACCGGTGCTCAGAAGGTATTAGATGCATCGACGCAGAGGGCTGCAGGTACCAATGCAGTTGCAGGAGGTACAGATGAGAGTGTAGCTCTTGCCAAAGGTCAGGCCGCTCAGGCTGTGGGCAATATCCAGCAGTCGGCAGCGGTCAACAATCAGCGCAGCAAGGAGCAGGAGTGGAACAACTCGGATAATCAGATAGACGCGTTCGACCAATACTTGGCATCTTCCAAGGCTGCACAGAGCGCTGCAAAGGCAAAAGCAATTTCTTCCGCATCATCCGGTTTGACAAATGCTGTCAAAGATTTACCTTGGTAATTTAAGAGCTGATGAACATATTCAATCGAAAATATCTACAAGAGCCGTCGCAGTCTGACCAGACTCTATCCGCGACGGCGCCTCCTGTTGCCGGTACGGCACAGCCTACGCCGGTAAATCCACTTAATGCCGTTCCCAGCCCTGCACCTGCAGAGCAGAACGCACCCGTTACACCTGTCACGGAGACTGCACCGGAGCCTGGTGCTACTCCTCCTACAACTGATCCTGCACCGGTAAATCCTCCAGTACCAGCGCCTGCACCTCCTGCACAAGTAGCCAATCCGCCAGCAGGTGGACAGCCTGCACAGGTACCACCCGCACAGGGGGCTAATCCGCCTCAGGTGGCAACTCCTCCTGCACCCGTCACCGGTCAAATATCCAACCCACCGGCAGGAGAAGCAGCAGCGCAACAAACGCAGGTACCATCCGCACAGCAGCAGGGAGCGCAAGTCTCCACACCGGCATACCTTGCCGATTGGAGCAAGACGCCTTTTCTCGACGCTGTCAGGTCTTCAAAAAATTCTATTGCTGACAACATCTCAGACTACAACAGGTGGGCGGACGCTAACGGAAAAGACCCCCTCGACCTGTTTACAATCATGGAGGCTACCGACAACAAGGACATCAGCAAGAGTGATGAGGACAACGAAAAGGCCAAACAAGCAGCCCTCAGAAGACAGAAATGGGAGTCACTTGGAAATATTTTTGCCAATTTGGGAAATTTTGTAGGCACTCTTGCCGGAGCACCCTCACAGAATATCACACCCCCACCGTCATACTCCACCCGGCAACGGGCATTAGCAGATGCGACAAAAGGGGTATCCGCGCTATCAAATGCTAACAATATCTTAGCCGCAATCCTCAAAGATCGTGCAGACAAGCGGGCGAAAGACCTCAACGAGAGTAACGTAGCTTTGTTGGGTGCTCGAAAGACAAGCGTGGAGACAGACACCTCCGACAAGCATAATCTTTCCATTGCGAATCAAAAGAAAGTCGGTGCAGAAACGACTAATCTCGAAAACTCCGCAAAGGTCAAGGAAGGCCAGGCTAAGTATCTTAATGACAAGAATAGCCGCGAGAATGGTCGTGAGCCACTTTTGCGTGGTAAGTTGCGTGCTCAAATCAACTCGTCCAACGCTTCTGCAGCCAGTAGCCGGGCTTCTGCAGCTCATAGCATGGCAGAGACCAATAACACAAATCTAAAGGCGTACGGTACGAAGTATTCAGTCCACCGTTACGGCTATTGGGCAAAGAACCGGCGTTTGCACCCGGCTCTCACCAAACAATTCATGAAACAAAACGGCATACATTCCGGTTTCAGCAAGAAGAATTGGAATGCAGGCCTTATTGATCAGTATAACGCTTACATCTCTGACCATACAGCATCACACCCCAACAAGAGGGTTTCCGTTTCGCACTTATTAGACTAACACAATGCAAGATAACAATAACAAGAGATATCAATTAACCGTTGACGGCAAGCCCCGGACGGTCAAGGCAGATGTATTTAACAACAATGTAGACCAATTTTCCGAGCAAATGCCTAATGCAAGCGTTCGGATGAAAGCTCCGGACGGTTCCGTCAAGGACGTTCGATTGCAAGATTTGTCCGACGCATACGATAATGGCTATAATTACGTAGAGACGGATAAGCCTATCTATGTCAACAACCAGCAGCGACAGGCGCCAGCTCATGCGGCAGTTGTCCCCAGCGCAGAAGATGCACCCGCACCAACTCCTGCACCTGCACCAACTCCTACACCGACACAGGGGCAAGAGGTACCGTCCGTTGAGGCTAATCAGCCAGCCCAGCAACAGGCACCAGCGCCTGCACAAGACGCATGGAGAGCAACACCGATCCTTACCAATTGGGAGAGCAAGACACCTGCCGTTAAGTCCACCTTGGGTGATGTCTCTGATAAGTTGTACAACATTTATGGCCAACAATTCGAATCTACTCAACCCGGCCAACAATCCGCGTACGGTAAGACCCTTGATGCTGCCCTGAAAATGGGCCTTCAGGACGACGACCAATTCAGTAAGACGCGGGAGATTGTGGGCAAAGTTGACCAGGCTTATTTAGCCAATAAGGCTAATAACACGATACAGGGCATTGTTAACGCTTTACCTGCACAATCAAAAGACCCTCTGACAGACTTACGGAACGCATATTACGACCGCAATCTACAACAGACAATCAATAAGATTGCGGGCTATTCCGGCACATCATACAAGGATTTCGTGGACATGCAGGTGAAGCCGGCTTTGGCGCAAGCCCTGAAGACTAGGGGCTATGATCCCAACATTGCCAACACTCTTTTCTCCGATCCCGAATTTGTTAATCGGGAACTCAACCAGAAGGACGCTGACACCCTGATCGAGGGCCAGCTAAAGGCACCAGTTGACCAGGCTATTTCCAAGTTCGACGCCTTAGCCACACAGGCCATGCAAGGGAGCCTGCAAGGTGAGGGCAATCGTATTGCAGGTATGCCAGCCGGATCACGGTTAGGAGAGTTTGGCGAGGCAATCCGCGAGGGCAATGTAGCGAAAGACCCGAAAAAGGTTTTGGACTATCTCTCCGGGCAGTTGCAGGACATCGTGAGTAATCCGAGTTTTGTCAACAGCGTAAGGGCACAGGCGAAGAAATCCGGCATGTCGGCCAACGACTACTACCGTACGTATGTAGCACCGCGTTTGGGTGATGCAGTCAAGTCAGAGTTTAACAACGAGGCAATCTCTAAGTTAGTGCCAAAAGGCAGCTTAGAATACGTCCTCAAAACAGGTTTGGGTAATTCCATTGTGGGCCAGATAGCCCGAAAGGTTACGGCCAATGATTACCAAAATTGGCTTGAAGATATGGCAGGTTCTCAGTACAAGGCCGGTTTTTGGGACAAAGTGGGTTCAGGAGCCGTTACCTTTGGTGCTGACCTGTGGTCCTATCTCCTTCCGGGTGGAGTTGGCGGAAAAGTCAGTAAGGGTATGATTACCCGCGCTGAATCCCGCCTTGCAAGCGGGCTTGTCTCTAAGGGTATGGATCGTGCAATGGCAGAGCGTGCCGCACGAGTACTCGTTAGCCGGTCCAAGGTTGCACAGTTGGCGGCAGGTGCTGTCAATGGTGCCGCCTCCTTCGGCGGGCAGGCTGTTGCGTCTACACCTATTCAGGAGATATACCGTAACGGGCAGCCCGATCCGGAGAGTGAGGACGGTGTGTATCACACATCACCCGGCAAGATTTTGACTAAGACAATCCAGAACGCAAGTCAGGGGGCTTTGTTGGGCGCTGTCATGCAAGGCAGCAATTTAGGTGGTATACTCACTAAGGGCAAGGGATTGGCCACTAAGGTGGCGGGTGATCTTGCAGGTACTGCAGCAGATGCAGGGGTAATGGGTACTCAGGACATCGTGCAGCACATGTCGCAGGACCCCGATTTCAAGCCGACCGGCAAGGATGCCCTACAGAGCTTTGCGCAGAGTTTCGCATCACTTAAGATGTTGGGCTTACCGCATCTCGTCGGCAAGATTGGCCGTTACCATGACCGCGCAGAGTTTGACCGCAAGTACAATTTCAACGACGATGATATACAGGTGCTCAAGGACAAGGGTTACAAAAATCTCTATGACGCCTTTGAGCAACTTGGCGAAACAGGTGCTTCCGGTCCTGAGATCAAGCAACAGGATGTTGAGTTTGTCAAGCAGCTAACTCCATATTACCGTAACTTGTTGTCTGATCCTGATGTGCCTGAGACGACTAAGGCAAAGATGATGAGTGTCGTGGAGGGCAAAAGGCCCTCAGCTTTTTCACCTGTCACAGATAGCCAGGTAGTCAAGGGTGACGACGGTTCGGTGAGGTTGGAAACCTACAACCAGTATGGAGGGCTTGTTGACAGCCGCCGTTTTGCCAACGAAAAGAGCGCCGATAAGGCAGATAAGAACCTTGACTTTGCGAAAGACCTCAACGTAACGGACGCCTTGCAGCGGTTGTATGCAAGTGCACATCTGCAACAAGACGTGACGCAGAAGTACAACAATGTTGCCAACAAGGGTAATGCAGCAGAAAAACTGAGTGACGATGATAAGCAGGCCGTTTACCTTTACCAGCACCGTAACGATATTTCCGGTATCGTTGACAAAATCAACACAGGTACCGGGCTAAGTCCTGAGGAGCAGCAGATATACGATGCCTATTCGGGCTATTATAACAAAATGCTTGATAACAGCAAGGCTGTTGATGATTTCACCAGCAACTTTGAAGAGTCTTCAGGCTTACCGAAAGGCTATGTTCAAGAGGCAATTTTAGGCCACAAGAGCAAAGATGAGGCCCAGCAACTTGCAGAGGCTAATCACGAGGGTATAGTGCAGAGGGCCGACCATTATCGTACGCAAACCGAACAAAAGGTAGTGGACGAGTATCAGTCTCTGTTGCGTAATGCAGCCGAAAACACCGACAAGATAAACATGGGCATTGAAGACCAGACGCCACCCGGTGACGGCACTACTGATACCGGAGAGGCTAAAGCCGCAGAAGGTGCACCTACGCCTCATGAGGAAGCAGATGAATCCGCAACCTCTGAGGGAGAGCCTGCACCTGCATCTCCGGAAGGAGAGCAAGCAACTCCCCCGCAACCGTCTTCGCAAGAGCAGCCTACCGCGGAAGCCCCTGCACCTGATGTACAAGAGCCTCAACCGCAAGAGGACAATTCTCAAAATCCAGCAAGAGACAAGGCTTATGAGTTGGGTGCATCAGCCACCGACGACCGTAGCGTATTGCCAAAGGTCAACTATGAGATAAATCTTGCAGATGCAAGGTTATCCGCAGAGTTGCCGGACAGCAGCGCCGTATCTCGCCAGATACGGAATAAGCTAATCAAGGCCGTTGAGGAGGGTAACGATGATGAGGCTGATAAGATTATCAATGATAACAAGGATTTTTTGACAGACCGCCAGAAAGCGGCTATCGAATCCTACCGTACAGCGCAGGAGATGTCACGTGGTGTTGAGGACAGCATAACGGCTCAGGTACAATCCTTTGCCGACGAGCGTCGCCAGCAACTAACACCCTATGCCAAGGAGGACGGGACTATTACCCCCATTACCCTTGATGATAACAGAGTTGTCTACTATCAGAGCGGAGACCTCAATAATACTTATGGCGGTATTATGGCCGTTGATGAGGACGGCAAGGCTTTGCAGGTACCAGTACATTCCATTGTTTCCGTTGGTCAGCCCTATAACATTGATGATACCGTATCACATGACGTGGAGGATTTTTCCAACGAACTGCAAAATGAGTATTCGGCCTATTCCTCCGGTCAGCAGTTGGTACCCGGCAGTGAAGTTAATCTCTCTGTCAGCGGACAAGATTTCCGCGCAAAGTTTCTCCAGCCCGTTGCCACTCCTAATGGTGATCAGTTGTACCAGTTTCAAGCCGATGACGGGAGTATCTTCAATCTCGATCCTCAGCAGGCCCAGCAGTCTGTCAATGATGCAAATGATAAGATGATTGCTGCACAGATTTCGGCCGAACAGCAGTCAGTGCAGGACCATGCGACCAAAGCCCGTATGAGTAAGGGTATTGCAGGGTACGCCCTTGGCAAGCCCGATTTGACAGCACCTCAGAACGATCCGAAGGTAGCCGCAGAGTATCTCTCCACATTGACAGATCAGGACGGTGAGAGCCGCAAAGACGTGCTAAAATCCATACAGGAAAAGAAAGATGTATTGAAGCACAAGGAGGAGGATTTGAGCCAATCCCTACAACGTACGAAAGATTACGTTGAGGCTAATGATGATATGCTGAGCGACGATGAGAAAAAGCAGAAGGAAGCTGAAATAAAGTCGCTTGACAATCAGTTGCAGGACGTAAGTGCCCGTAACCGCCAGTTGGGTGCTATCCGGGCCAACTACATGGATAGTGGCGAACGGAATGAACTCGAAAACGCTCGTGCCGCCAAGGTGTCGGCCATTCGCAGTAAGGTTTCTACAACCGACAATCCTCAGCCTCAACAGGTGCCAGACATTGACCGGCAGTATTTGCTTGACCATTTCGACACGCAAGATGATGCGAATGAGTACATACAGGGCAAGAGGGAGGAACTTGCGAAGAGATACCGCAATGACATTTCAGACCGCGTTTTGAAGGCCACCAATGCAATTCAAGATTACATTAGCGGCATTACCGAATTGAATCCGTCGGAACTGTCTTCACTTGTTAAGTCCCTACATGATGCAGATGAAGACGCAAAGGCCGCATTGGAACAGCAAAAACAACTGAAAAAGCAAAAGCAGTTGTTAGGGCTGATCTATGCCAAGAGGTCGGCCGAACAGCTTAAAGAGCTATCCCCTGCAGAGCAGCGTGCCGCAAGACTGAAAAAGGCCAAAACTTATAATGACCTTGTGCGAATCGCACAGGAAGTCTATAAGGGGACGTCCGCAGAAAACATCATCTCTGACATGGAGCCCCATTCCATAGAAGAATACATTTCACAATGGTTGCCACCACATACCATTAACTGGGAGGGCAAAAATACAGACACCTTCCATTATCGTGGCTTGGGTGAGGAACTCGGCCTTTCGCGTGGCATTGGCCACAATTTTGACACAACAGCGATAAACTATTTCCTTGCCCCGAAAGGAAAAGGTGAAAGTATTGATAAGGTTATACACAATATTTGGCGGGATCGTCCGTCAGAATTTGAGAGCTACTCCGATCAGGACTTCCGGAACGCTGTGCTTGACATCTTCATGAGCTATGACAAACCAACCGACATAACTCGTATGGTGCCCAATAACCGTATAGCAGATGCAGAACAGTTTTTGCAGGCCGAGGAGGAGGAAGCCGAAGAATACGAGCAGGAGGCCATTGACCGGCAAAATGAGATTGACACCTACAACGATTATCTTGATGGTGTTGCGGCAGATATGCCGGACGGTCTCGATGATTACATATCCGGTGTGGTATCTGATGAAATCGAATCAATCGAAGAGGAACGTAAGACTATTGACGACGCTGTCCGGGAAATGGCAGCACAATTAGATAAAGAAGATGAAAAAGGAAAATCAGAATCCGCAATTGCAGGAAGCAGGCCAGTGGATAGAAAAACTAAAGCAGAACCCAGCCCTACTGAAGAAAGAGTTAGTGAAGGCAAAGAGACTGTGCCAGGCACACAATCTACTCCGGAAAAAACTCGTGCTGAGCATAATGAACTCAAAACAACCAACAGTTCTGAAAAACAGAAAGTTGGCGGTGGCAATGCTGACGGAAGCCTATCTATTCCAAAAGAACCCGCCAAAGGAACAAAAGAACCCACCAGTGGAGCAGTAGAGCCCGCCAAAGAGTTTGGCAAGAAGATCGATGAAGCCCGTAAGGCGGTTGATACCAACCCGACCGACGCGCAGAAAGAAGCCGGCAATTACAAGAAAGGGCACATCAAGTTTGACGGCTATGATCTCACCATAGAGAATCCGAAAGGCTCGACTAGAAGCGGTACCGACCCGTCCGGAAAGAAGTGGAGCATAAAGATGAACTATGATTACGGCTATATCCTTGGAACGAAGGGTACGGACGGTGATCACATCGACGTTTATCTATCTGATAAGCCCACAACAGGAAACGTCTACGTCGTTGACCAGATCGACCAAAAGACCGGCGCTTTCGATGAGCATAAAGTGATGTGCGGCTTTCCGTCAATGGAAGCCGCAAAGGAGGCTTATGCGTCACAGTATGAGAAGGGCTGGAAGATTGGTCCTGTCACTGAGGTAAGTCGTGACGAGTTTAAAAAATGGATTGACAGCTCAACCCGAAAGACCAAACCTTTCAATGAGTACAAATCTGTAGCAGCTAAATCCGTCTCTGACGAGCAGAACAAGCCGCAAGATGTAGGTGATATCATCACCGAAGTGGAAAAACGCAAAAAAAATAATGCTAAAGCGGGCAAGGATAAGGAAAAAGAATTATCTTTGCCTTTAGATAATAACAATAACGCTAATGGAGGACGACAAGATACTGGAGACTCTCGCAGCAGAGTTTCAAAAGAACCACCAGCAGTGGGCGCTAATGCGTCTGGAGCTAATGGAGGAGTACAATCCGGCAGAGCTAAAGCAGCTCATGTTGCAAAACGACCTGAAGGCATCACTCCTCAGAACGGAAGAAAGCCAGGAACAGCTAAAGAGCACGCTCCTGTCGAACGGGGATTGTTCGATACCGGAGATCAACGAGATACTTCGGTCGTATCTGCAGGAAAAGTACCTGCAACCCGAACCAACTCAGGATCAGGTGCAGGACGAACAGATAAACGCGCAAATCGAAAAGACAATAGAGGCAGGGTACAAAGCGAAGCACCCACAGCAACAAGCCTCACTCCCGAAAAGCGAGTAGATGACAACTCTTATAAGACCGCTGCAGAGAAAGCAGCGCCTTTGAACACCCGTAATTATCTATTTCCTGAAAAATACGAACCTATAGCGCCTTCGCAACGGTTGAAGGCTAATTATAGGGCACTTTCCATTTTACGTGACTGTCTTAAAGAAGGCAGGCAAGCCACAGCCAAAGAGCGTGTAGACCTTGCTAAGTTTACCGGCTGGGGTGGAACTGATGTGGTCCGGTGGTATACCTTGAAGGATATGGATATTACGACCGTTGGCCATGAATTCGCAGAAGTTATCCGCGATCTGGACCCGTCCGGCAGTCTTAAACTATTAGACAATATTAAGGACGCTTCACTAACCAGTTATTATACGCCTGTTCCTGTAGCCAGAGCTATCAATCATTTTTTGGATAGGTCAGGATACAAGGGCGGTGGAAGATTCCTCGACGGATCATTTGGTTCCGGAATCTTTGAGGGGACAATGCCGAAAGACATTCAACAGCGTACCCAGATTTACGGTACGGAATTGGATTGGCTTACGGCACACATAGCTCAGTTGCTGTTTCCGGACGCAAACATCAAGAACAAGGGCTTTCAGGATTTGAACTTTCCGGATAGCTATTTCTCCATAGTCGGTAGTAACATTCCCTTTGGAGCATTCAGCATCTATGACAAAACTTGGAAGTCTTCATCTGATCCGGTCAAGAAGTTTGCCCAGAGCAAGATACATAATTATTTTGTAGTCAAGAACATTGACTATCTGCAGCCCGGCGGTATTGGTTACATCATGTCCAGTAATGCCATAATGGATACGCCGGGTAATCAGATTATCCGCAGGTTCATCGCTGACAAGTGTGAGATTTTGGGTGCCGTAAGACTACCCGACAACACCTTCAATGGTGCCGGTACTAAGGTGGTAACAGATGTAATGTTTCTCCGGAAGTACAAGGACGAAGACGATGCCAAGTTGCATAAAGCCGACAAGACTTATGTCGACCACATCGTTAATCCCTTCATGTCGACTTCCTCAATTAAGCTGGATGAGGATAATGATAACGTAACTGTAGAGTACAACGGATATTATGAGGCACACCCTGATATGATGATTGGGGATATAAAGGCAGGTGGCCAATACAGGAGCGACGAATTCGGCCTTACATCTAAGCTGGCAGTTGATGATATAGCCGCCAAAATATCCAAGTTGATTGACAAAGAGATTATTCCGGCAGACCGCGCAGGCTCGTTATATGACGTCCACCGCGCAAGCCGTCAGGTCTATTCCGCCGTAAGAGAATCTTATGTAGGCAATGGCCAATATGTCGGCAGCGGTAATATTGTAGAGCAAAACGGCAAGGTGGGTACTTTGGAGATCGAAGATGAGGATTCCAATGAACTTATCTTTCAGGAAATCCCTGCACTTTCAAAGCAGGTAAAGAGGGTTCGCGCCCTTATGCCGCTGAGAAAGACGCTAAAGCAACTTGTATCCGGAGAGATTGAAGGCAAGAAAGAAGACGAGCTTGCATCACTCCGGAAGGACTTGAAGAAATACTATAACTCATACGTATCTTCGTTCGGAAGATTCCACGATAAGCCTAATAATTTTGTCCTCGATGATGTGGACGGATATACGCTGCAATCTCTTGAAGTCTATAATGGCAACAAGTTTGCAGGACTTAGTGATGTGTTCGAGAAAAACACCATTACACCAAAGATTGACCTTGATAGTGCATCGAATCCGCTTGATTACCTGACATTGTCCATGGCCGAATATGGTGAGATACGTCCGGACTATATGGTGAGCAAACTTGGTCCGGACTGGATGAATTTGTGCGGTGACGTATATGAGTTGCCTACAGGCGGATATCAGGTAAAGGACTTGTATTTGTCCGGAGATGTCAAGGCTAAGTTAGCTGAGGCTAAGCAGGCCGCAGAACTTGACCACAAGTATGACCGGAATGTGAAGGCACTCGAAGAGGTGCAGCCAAAAGACGTTCCATTCATAGGAATAGAAGTCCACATGGGTGCCCGTTGGGTTCCTGACAAGGTGTATACCGGGTTTCTCCAGTCCTTGGTAGGTATTGACTTCCCCGACGCAAAAACGGGCGTCAGGTATTCACCGGAAGGGGATCACTTCACAGTCTATATTAGCCCTATGGAAGTGACCGGAGAGGCACTCAAATGGAAAACGGACCATAAGAAAATGGAAGATTTGTTTTCTGCAGCGTTGCGCGACGACAAGGTGACCGTTTCCGTTTCCGGTCCAAACGGAGAGCGGATATTTCTGAAAGACGAGACGGCCAGCGCAAATGACAAGATAGAGCAGATGAGGTCTAAGTTCGAAGACTACATCAGTTCAAAACCTGAGATCGTAAAGGAACTGCAGCGGATATTCAATGACAAGTTCAATACAACTATCATTCCGCACTTCGACGGCAGTCATCTGCAGGTTCCCGGATTGCAGGGCATTACGCTGAGGCCTCACCAAAAGGACGCAGTTTGGATGCTGATAAATAATCAGGGCGGTATAATCGATCATATCGTAGGAGCCGGTAAGACACTTGTCATGCAGAGTGCAATTATGGAGATGCGGCGAATGGGCATAGCCAAGAAGCCTATGATCATAGCCCTCAAGTCCACTGTTCCGCAAATGGTGGCCGAATTCCGTAGGGCGTTCCCTTCCGCAAGGGTTTTGTCACCAGGCAAGAATGACTTTACAGAGAAGAACCGGAAGAAACTCCTTAGCAAGATTGCCTTGAACGATTGGGACGCCGTTATTCTGTCCCACGAGCAGTACACTAAGTTGCCGCATACGAAGGAAATAGAATCCGGTATTCTGCAGGAACAGGCCGACCAGCTCGATGCAGCAATTAGCCTACTGCATCAAGGCGGCAAGAGCGACCTCACAAAGCGTGAACTAAAGGGCCTCGAAACCCGAAAGAAGTCGCTTGCGGCCAAGATCGAGAAGATATTAAACAGAGATGTTGACAATGAGTTTACCTTTGAGGGACTTGGAGTTGACTTTCTGTTTGTCGATGAGTGCCAGCAATTCAAGAACCTACCATACGTGACAACTCACCAGAACGTGGCAGGCTTATCCTCTCCGGAGGGCAGCTCTCGTGCGGCCGCATTGCTATGTGGTGCAAGGTATCTGCAGCAACTCCACCAAGGAGATAAAGGAATCGTACTTCTTTCAGGAACTACGATAAGCAATTCCCTTGTAGAGCTGTATAACTTGTTCCAGTATGTCCGGCCAAACAAGTTGAAGGAACTTGGCATTAGCACCTTTGACGCATGGGCATCAATTTTTGCCGTTAACAGTGCGGAGGAGGAGTTCGATTACAAGAATCAACTAACGCTGAGAAGCCGTTTCCGTTCGTTCGACAATATCCCGGAACTGAGTAAGTTGTACAATGAGGTTACGGACGTCAGGAATGACAACAACCTGATTTTGCCGAAGCCGAAGATGCACGTGCATGTCGTTACCGTCCCTGCATCACCTGCATTACTAAAGATTGCAGATGAATGCATCAAGATGTGCAATGACAAGGACGGTTCCTATTTCGGCATTCCTCCAAAGTCAGATAGCGGAAGGGATCAGCCCTGGGCACTTCTCGCCACAAACATTTCCACGAAGGCTGCAATCAACGTAAAGTTAGTTGATCCCCTTCTTGACGACGGAGACGGCGGGAAGATCAGGTACGTAACCGATAATGTCAAGAAGATATATGACAAGTTCAACGCACAGAAGGGCACACAGATGATATTCTGTGACCTTGGCGTGCCGTCTGCAGACAAAGTCTATGACGTATACAACGACATCATTAATCGTCTTGTCAATGATTACGGAATCCCACGCGAAGAAATAGTAGATATCCATGTTGCAGATACCGACTTAAAGAAAGCGGCACTCTTTAAGAAGATGAATGACGGTGATGTCCGGATACTTATTGCCGGCTCAAAGAACGGAGGCACCGGAGTCAACGTCCAGAAACGAATGGTGGCCATACACCACGTTGATATGTCGTGGAACCCTGCCAATGTTACGCAGGAGAATGGGCGCGGTGCAAGACAGGGCAATGAGGTTGCTAAGAATTACAATGATAACAAGATAGAGATATTCTATTATGCGACAGAGCATTCCCTTGACCTTTACAAGTACCAACTTGTAAGCTCAAAGCAAAAGATGATTGACCGGTTTAAGTCCGGAGTGGTCAGCGATGAACGTACCTTTGATGAGGGTGCAGGTGATGATGAAGATTTTGATCCTGCAAGCGTCGTTGCGCTACTTTCCGGTAACCCGATCATCCTTGAAAAAGCGAAGATGGATAAGAATGTGCAAAAGCTTATAAAGCTCAAGCGCCAGTACATCATCGAGCACCAGCAACAAGCAGATGCTTATGAGAGCTCAAAGAAAAGCCTTGCAAGTTTTCAGAAACTTGTAAAACTTAATGCAGGAGACATAAAGATAATGGAAGATGAAGGCTTCCGACTGGACAAGAAAGGCAAGTATCCTGCAGATGTAAGCGTGTACTCCGACAAGTCCCCGAAGGAAGTGCATTTCGACAAGCCCGGTGAAGCAGGAAAGAGGATCCATGCCCTCCTTAAAAAAGGCGAAAATGTCAGGCTTAAAGCCTACGGCATGACAGCCACGATAGGTTTGCCTGAGATCACGACGACAGGTGACCATATACGTATGGCCAGTTTGCAGGCGCCTTCAAAGATTGTTTACAAGGTAGTTGTTAGTAGAGATGATACGGCAGCCGGTACGACCATGCGGCGCCTCCTGGAAAAAGTGATTTCAAATGCAACTGCCTATAAAAATAACGTAGAATACTTTACGCACAAGATTGAAGGCGGTGATCCGGGGGAGTTTAAGTTTGTCCGTCAGGGCGAACTTGACAAGCTCCTTGAACAGCAGAGGAAGATCAATGCGGAATTTTCAAAGCTTGCCGTAAAGGAAACCCCGGAAAAGAAAGAGGAACAAGAAGACAAGGCGCCTGAAGAAATACAAACAAGGCGTGTGGAGATAGGACAGGGCGTGCAGCGCGGTCCTGTTGTCCTTTCCAATGCTGTCCGGAAGATGACCAATGGAGACGTGCAGGCTGTGGAAATTGACAACAAAAAAGGTTTGTCCGACAACCAGGTTATCAATTGGGTGTCCGGAACTTTAGGAGACGGCTTTACGGTTGAACTGCAGCAGAAAGAAGCCGGCAAGGAGACGCGGCTTGTTCGCATCACTAAGACAAGTGACAATCCGGGTGATCTGCAGTACCGCCGAATGGTTGGCGCTGCGTCCGACATTGCCGAAAAACTCGGTGGTACCCCACTGATTTTTGAGGACGGCAATAACTTGCCTGAATCCATAAAAGACCAGGTCGCAACGGGTGAGATCAAAGGTTGGTTCACCCCGTCTGACGGTAGTATACATATCTACACTCCTGCAATGACGGGCGTTGAGGACGTCAAGCGAACAGTCTTTCACGAGAAACTCGGCCATGAGGGTTTGAAAGCCCTATTTGGTTCCGACAAGGGTGTTATGCAGTTTGGTCACTTCGTCTTCAGGAGTGCGGGCAAGTCTATTAGAGAGAGGATACTTAATCGTGCAGACGAGGAAGGCTATACATGGGACGATCCCGACCGCTTTAGCAAGGCAGCACAGGAGGTTTTCTCCGACATTGCAGGAGACGGCCCCGCAACCATTGAGGAATTTTCCCTTTGGCAGCGG
>Ga0172378_10003530_pt1 | contig 14696 bp, 13 predicted proteins | sample GrowelOW332metaG_FD_119755 | JGI IMG/M metagenome (GOLD analysis project Ga0172378, IMG submission 119755) | Groundwater microbial communities from an aquifer near a municipal landfill in Southern Ontario, Canada - Pumphouse #3_1 metaG | ecosystem: Environmental > Aquatic > Deep subsurface >... | reverse complement strand
TCGAGGCTGCTTCGTCCCTGCTGCCAGCCTGAATTTCCGCTTGATCCGAATACTGTACCGTTTTTTACAGAAGCAGATGTATATACCACTTTTGAAAGTGTTTCTCCGTCGATATTGCCGTATACGGTGAGCAGACTGTCGTTGTGTGCTACGATGACTGCATTTCCAAGTGATGAAGGAAAGAAACATGAGTCGTCGTCATATTCGTTAATAACAGCAATTACTTTACCATTATCCGCTGCCTTGACATCCGATGTATTAGCGAAAACAAGAGACGTGCTGATTGTTCCGCCGCGTAGCTGCCCGAAATATGAATAAAAGGAATCGGGCATAATTTCTTCCTGCGGCCAGTTGAAGGCCGAAAGAGGAAAAGATGCTGCAAAGAGCAGAAGTACTAGATATTTTTTCATTTTTTTCCTCAAATTATTATTTTTTTTCAAGTGTAATCCGCGAGATAGTTGTGTCTTTTCCAACAAACAGGTTATTCCCGTCAGTACGAATAAAAGCAGATCCTGCATCAAATGAAAACGAACCGCAGAGTGTGTCGAATTTTTCGATTGCATAAACGGTATATGTCGTATTCTGCTTTGTAAGAAGGAATACCATATTTCCGGCTTCCTGAAGGGAAAGAGCCTGGCCCTTAACCGGAATATGAGAATGTTTTCTGCCGTTTGAATCTACAATGCCAAGTCCACCGTTGAAATTGTACCAGATTATATTGTTATCTCTGCTGAACTGTACAAGGCGCTGATGAGGATCGTTCTGACCGATAAATTCATGAAAAATGATTTTAGTATGCGTACCGTCTTTTTCAGCAAGAACGAAACGTTGTCTGTCTTGTCCACAGACAGTGGCAGCTGTCAAACCGTCGGATGAGAGTGCTGCGCCAAGTATGACAGAATAGTCGCTTCCTCCAGGTACAAATTCCTGTATAGTTTTTCCGTATTTTGATATTTCCCGCACGGTACCGTCTGCAAATCCTATAATACAGCCAGCTTCTGAAGAATCAAATGCGGTAACAGGGACAGTTCCTGCATACTGCCATCTTCTGGAACCATCAGGATTACACTGCACAATTGATGAACCTCCGGGAAGAAACACGAAAATACGATTTTCTTCGAACAGGGGAAAACCGCTTTCCTCTATTATACCGGCATTGGAACCGTCTGCATGATAAAATTTAACGGATGAACTGTCGGCCGTATATGATGCAAAGTAGGAATTTGAAATTGTTGCTTTGAACGGAAATGTGATAAGGGAGATAACTTTTCCACTTTCAGTGAAATAGCCGATAGTCTGGCCTAAATGAAAATACAGAAGTTTTTCGTCAGGAGCAGGAGACGAAAGGCTTTGTGTGCTTATATCTATTTTCCATTCAGGTACAAACTGATATTCTGTTGTGAGAGGATGAGCTGCAAGGATTATATATGCGATGCAGAAAAGAATGCTCAGAAACACATAGAAAACGATGTTTTTTTTTGTCTTCATATTAAAAATATGCTATAATAATCGGTAAATACTGTCAAGAAAAAATGAAGGGATAAAGAATATGGATATATCAAAAGAACAAATAAAGGAATTATATGACGCTGCTGTATGTGCGTCAAAAAAATCGTATTCACCATATTCACATTTTCCTGTTGGAGCTGCTCTTTTGATGCCGGACAGGACAATTATCAGCGGTACAAACATAGAAAACCGTTCGTTCGGCCTTACAAACTGTGCAGAAAGGACTGCGGTTTTTACTGCAGCTGCGTCAGGCTGGAGGACTTTCTGTGCTCTTGCGATTGCGACGCCGGAATCTGATTATCCGGTTGGACCATGCGGTGCATGCCGTCAGGTGCTTACAGAGTTTGCTCCGGCAGAAACTCCTGTTTTTTTCGGGCCAAAATGGGAGAATATCGTAAACACGACGCTTGGTGAGTTATATCCGTATGATAGTCTGCATGAGCTTGCAACGGATAATGAAAAAATATAACCTGTATCAGACGTACTGTAATTATTGACAAAATACCGCAAAGTATGCAAAATAAAGTATCATTTGCAGATTAAAAATGGGAGCTTTTTTTTAATTATGGAAGACAATATTCTGACTATTGAGGAAGTAGCAAATTACCTTCGTGTTTCAGATCGAACCGTATATGACTGGGCCCAGAAAGGAGAGATTCCTGCCGGAAAAATCGGAACTGTCTGGCGGTTTAAGAAGTCAGAAGTAGAAAAATGGGTAAATGAACGGCTTTCCTCGGGAGCTCTGAATCAGACGGATGTTACACCCGTACAGGTAAAGAATATACTTTCTCCTGACCGTGTTATTTTTATAAAGCAGTCATCAAAACATGATGCACTTGTTGAACTTGCGGATGCGCTCTCAACTGCACCTCAGGTAAAACATGCAGGAGAACTTGTTACAGAGATTCTTAAAAGAGAGGAACTGATGTCGACAGCTATTGGCCGCGGCATCGCGATTCCTCATGTCCGTCTTTCATCTGTAACTGATCTGGTTATGGCTGTAGGTGTATGTCATTCCCCGGTTACTGATTTTCAGACTATAGACGATGTGCCTGTAAATCTTTTGTTTATGATTGCCGCCGCCTATAATCAGCATTCTTATTATCTCAAGACGCTTTCCTACTTCAGTGCAAAGCTTAAGAAAAAGGAACTCCGCGACAGTATTCTAGAGGCTGAAACGCCAAAGGATGTCTACAATCAGCTTCTGCAGGCCTGAAAGTGACGATTATGTCAGCTGCTCTAACGAGTAGCGGGTCAGATTAAGAAACTGTCGTCTTAAAATGGGATTATAATTTATTTCTTCTGCAGACTTGTCAAACTGTTTTCCTGCAGTATCTACTAGCAGACTGATATCTTTCGGAGAAAGCGGTAAATGAGTACCTATGAGTCTGTTTTCAAGTTCAAGACTTCTGAACGTAACAGGACCTGCAAACGCAAGTTTTATATTTGTTATCATGCTTTTGTCGTTATCTGCAAGAAATGCAAATGATGCACTTGTATCTGTTATTTTATGTTCCGGACCGAGCCTGCGGAATACAGAAATATCCCAGTCGTTAAGAGGGATGCGGATGTTCGACAGAATAAACCCCTGCGGAACGCCGGTAAAATTCGAAAGAGGCACGTACAATGTGTCGAGCGGACTGCGCAGTTCAAGATGCGTGTCAAGGGCCAGTAACGACGCATACAGCGATAGTTTTATACCAGGAGCGCATATATTACCGCCGATGGTAGCAATATTTCGAACTATAGGATTTGCAACGCTCTGGACTGCATCAAGAAATATGTCAGGAACGCGGGTATGCCCGAGAGCAAGAATATCGGAAAGAACAACGCCCGGGCCACAGTCAAGATACCGTTCGTGTTTCGTTATTACGGCAAGGTCGGGAATACCCCTTATTGAAATCGCTTTATCGGGAACCGCATCTATCCGCGTACAGCCACCCACAATTTGAAGTCCTGAAACAGCTTTAAGCTGATAAAAGAGTTCAGAAATTGTTTTTGCAAAGAAAAATGTATGTTCAGTTTTTTGCATTTTTCTGTACTCCCATGCGGTGTACCCTGAAATCGAATGCATATAATATACCGTTAATAAGAATGTCTGTGTTTGTACAGCACGGAGAAAGATGGCTGACTTCTTCATAAATGATCCGCCGGTCCGGTTTCATGGATGTATTGAGAATATGCCATGCTGAAAAAACTTTTCCTGCGTTACAGTAGCCGCACATATTTATACCCGCTTTTTTAAAACCGTTTATTATATCCTGATAGTCTTCCGATTTTGAAAAATATTCAAGCGTTGTTATTGCAGAATCGCGTGTAAGCGCTACAGGAATAATGCAGCTTGGTACTGGTTTCCCGTCAAGAAGCACGGTACACGCTCCGCAGCGGCCTTCGTTACATCCGCATTTTACAGAAAGAAGATTCAGGCGGCGGAGCACGTTCAGCAGTTTGTCGCCGGGTTCTGCTTCAAGAACAATTTTGGCATTGTTCAGTGTTACCGGAATTTTCATACAGTATCTCCCTGCGAATAAATTGTTTCTGCCGTACATGGCAGCCTGCATATGCGTGCACTCAGTGCCTGTGAAAGCGCTGATGAAAATGCAGCCGGAACGGTATTGTGTACGATTTCGCCGATTTGCCCCGGATTGTCTTCAGAGTGTATGAAAGAGATATGAACATCGTCACAGACGATGGTTTCGTCCACAACCAGCTGGCTGAGTTCCTGCTGTATAGACAGACGAAGTGTATTTTCTATTGCAGGTAAGGAAAGAATCCGGCCGCAATCTACTGCAAGCCAGATTCCTTTGATCCGTTCTTTATATGTGTACGGATCAAGTTCTATTTCGACAACAGCAGCACCGAAAGAAGTCGTATGAAAAGGAATACCGCTGAAATCAGATTTATTCCACTGTTTCTTCAATGACGGAGCAAGTCCTTTTTTTACCGTGATGGGCAGTTTTGTTTTTTCACGCTTTTTAATAATTTCAAGACTGCATTGACTCAGAAGCTGTGTCATTATACTTATATTACTGTAGATATTGTCGGGCAGTGGCAGTATATCATTTATTTCCATGTCGGGGGTGATTTTTACAGAGGATGGCGGAAGTTTCAATATGGCTGCCACAGTCTTTATCCAGATTTCTGAAATAGCAGGGGAGGGGACAAGCGAATGTATTGTCACTGTGTTGTCAGACTCAAGTGTGATCGAAATTTTCTGACTGCCTGAGAAAATGTCGTTTCCGAAATAACCGGAGCCGTCAAACGTACAGGCAAGCCCGATGCCGCGGATAGGCAGCGCAAAGAATGTGTCTTCGGAATTACGGTGCTGTTTTGCATCAATGCGGAAGGTTGTATATTTGCGGTTAAAATCGCTCATGGAAATGGCATTCTGGAGCACATTTTCAACTTTTTCCGTATGAAAAATAAAGGGCATTTTCGTATTTTTCTGATTAGAACAGATATTTTTGAGGCGGATGTCGGCCGGCAGAATGTTCGTCTCTTGAGCAATAAGCTGCAGGTGATTTTCAGCGGCAAAAAATGCCTGCGAGTCAATCATTTCCGGAAAAATCGATGTCGGCGGATTTGTTGATGTGACAGCTTTCGCCGTAATACAGATATTCGGAATATCATAAATATTGCAGACGGCAATGACGAGTCTGTCCAGAATTTCCTGTGCAAACGGGTTGCATGCTCCGACATCAATTGTTATATCTGCCTTTATTGCCGTGATAGAACCGTCTTTCATAACAGCTGTACGGTAATGTATTTTTGCAGGTACTCCGGATTTCATAAATTTCTGATGTTCATCACGGGAAAGTGTAAGTTTTACAGGCTTTCCTGTAAGATATGCAGCAACTGCGGTCTGTATTGCAAGCGTTGCATTCCGCCATATACCATTTGCATCATGCCCGCTTGAATTAGTTTCTCTGATGAATATTTTGTCATCATCGAGGTTGAGCGAAACAGACACTGCTTTCCTCAGATAATCAGGCCACTGTGTCGGCGTGAAAATATTCATGATACCATTTTCCATAAAACAGAATGCGCCGTTTGTTTCTGCCCATGAAGGTTGTTCTGTATCCTGTATCCATGTTTCCGCTATATCGAAGTCCGCTGATTTGAATACGGATTCATATGTGTTTTGTGCATCACCTGAAAACAGTCCGGTTTTTACGATACGCTGTGCGGTTATTGCACCGGCATTTTCGCTGAGCTGCGGAATCTGTGGTTTTGTTGGAATCGTACCGGGAGCCGGCGGATCAAGATTCATAGCTTTTGTAATTTCCAGAATCTGATCTGAGTCCGGCTTTTGTTCAGTACCGGGAAGTTTGATTACGGGATGAGTATATTTTTCCGCGACAGATTCAAGCGCTGTTTCCAGTGTTGAACTGTCGAATGTGACTTCTATTTCAGATGTCAGTTCGTATACCTCCGATTCGTCTGGTCCTGCTACAATCCCGATCGGCTCTCCAAAATAGGAGACTCGGTCAGCGCAGAATACCGGAGTGTCGGCATTCTGTGTATGTACGGTATTTCGTCCGGGAATATCACGCGCAGTAAAAAGAAAGTACCCGTCAGGCATCTGCGGTATGGCAATATTAGTGATTATCCCAGATGCAGCAGGACTCCGTATAAGTGCCGCATAAAGCATGCCTGCCCTGCTGCAGTCAGTGTAATAATCATGCGCCTGCAGAGAGATATGTGCTGTTTTTTGTGAACGGACACCTTTTGTACTGCGCTTAGGCATGATATGCTTCTCCTATATTCTTTACGGCCTGTATTACTTCGTCTGCCATTTCTTCAGTCATGCCTGGCCACAGCGGAATTGATATAGTTTCAGTATACTGTTTTTCTGCGTTCGGATACTTTTGTGCAGTAAAATCAGGATACAGCTTTTTCCAGTACGTGAACCGGAAAAGAGGAATAAAGTGGACAGAGATTCCGATTCCTTTCTTTTGCAGTTTTTTTGCAAATTCATCCCGGCCTATTGTCAGCTTTTCCTGTTTAATACGCATGAGATACAGATGCCATGCATTCCCTGTACTGTCGGGCGGCAGCGTAATAAAATCGAAACCGCTGAATGCCTGATTGTACTTATTAACTATTTTTATACGTTCTTCATAAAATATACCGGCTTTTTTGAGCTGTTCAACACCTATAGCCGCAAGTATATCGGGCAGGTTGAATTTGTACCCGGGTTCTATAATATCATACTCCCATGATGCCCGTGGAGACGTATAACGGTCCCACGTTGTCCGGTCCATACCGTGCATGCGCATGACTTGTATCCGTTTTGCGAGAGAAGGATCACGAACACACACCATACCGCCTTCTCCTGTCGTGATTGTTTTCGTGACATAGAACGAAAACACACCGGCATCTCCTATTGAACCAGCATATCCGAGCGGCGTCAGCGAGGGAAATGCGTGCGCTGCATCCTCGATTACTTTTACTCCGTATTTTTTTGCAAGTACACAGATTTTTTCCATATTGCATATATTGCCTGCAACATGTACCGGAATAATGGCGCGCACTTTATGTGCAGTATCACTTTTCAGGATGTTTTCGATTTTCTGTACGTCGATACTGTACGATTTTTTTTCGATATCTGCAAAATAAACGTCCGCACCCAGATGACGTGCACATGTTGCCGTTGAAACGAATGTATACGGTGTAGTTATGACGGCTGTCCCGGGGCGAACGCCGCATGCGTCCATTGCAAGAATCATGCCGCTTGTATTACTGTTGACGGCTAAACTAACTGCCGGTCTCGTGTCAAGCCCTTTCTTTTTCCGCTCGATTATAATTTCATCTGACACGTCGTTTATTTTTTCTGAGAAATCTTTTTCAAACTGCAGAGCATATCTGCCTGTTGTGAGCCAGCCGGAGCGGAGTACCGACAGAACGGCATTTTCCTCCTCTGGTCCGATTGACGGGCGGGAGAATGCAACTTTCAGAGAATCGCAGTCGGCCATTATTGATTTTCTCCGTCAGACGCTGCTGCTTTTTTATAGAATTCTGCAAGCGACGGTACTTCGTCTGAAAGTACCGAAATAAGATAATCGCGGTTACGGAATTTGTCTGAATCAACATCCATGTTTTCACCCCCGATACATATTGGACGCAGCTTTTGAAGCAGCGTACAGAGATGTCTGCCTGTGTACGGCATGTTTTTAAGCTGCAGAATTTTTTCGTACGACGTTTTCTGCGGTGCTTCTTCAGGAAGCCACAGCGGTTCCACACTGCGTTCACCTTTACGTGTACCGATAAACTTTATGTCGATATCTTTATACGGTTCAAATCCGCTGAATCGTATTATCTGTTCAGCAATATCGACAATTTTTACCGGAGTCCCCATGTCGAGCAGATAAGAAGAACCGTTTGTACCGACGCCTCCTGTACGCAGAACAAGAGAACATGCTTCGGGAATAGTCATAAAAAAACGTTCCATACGGGGATCTGTAACAGTTAAAGGTCCTCCGTTTTTTATCTGCTCCATAAAAAGCGGCAGAATGGATCCCCTGGATCCCAGAACGTTACCGAATCTTACAAACATAAAGGCACTGCCATTCTGTGCTTTTTCTGCATACTCAAGAACAAGCTTTTCGCACAGCATCTTTGATATACCGTATACAGAAACAGGTGCAACGGCTTTGTCGGTGGAAATAAGCACAAATCGTTGTACATTATGCGCAATACACGCATCAAGAATGTTTTTTGTACCAAAAACATTGTTTTCTATTGCAGCTACCGGATTTTCTTCCATCATGGGAACATGTTTATATGCTGCACAGTGAAAGACAATGTCGCAGTGCGTATGAGAGATGATATAGTCGGTATATGCTCTGTCCTTCATATCACCTATGATCGGCACAATTGTAGCTTTTTCACCGACACCTTCCTTTTGAAGTATCCGGAGTTCCCTGTCGATCTGGTAGATCGAGTTTTCTCCATGACCAAAAAGATAGAGCCGTTCTGCACCTCCTGAGAGAAGCTGGCGGGCAAGTTCCGAGCCGATTGACCCTCCGGCTCCTGTAATAAAGACCCGCTTCCCGCGGAGATATGAAAGACTTTCTTTGAGAGAAATCGTGACAGGAGTACGACCAAGAATATCAAGCGGATCAATTTCACGAGCCTGAACAAGGTGTGCAGTGCCGTTTACAACCTGACTGATTCCCGGCAGTATCTTTATGTGTTCAAAACCTCCAGCCTTGAGTATTTCGTATATTTTTTTGATCCGCTCTGTTGGAGCACTTGGAATAGCGATTATCGCTTCGTCGTCTTCAGTACAGGTTACAAGTGATGCTATATTGTCTATAGGGCCTATGACCGGGATCCCGTCGAATTTCTGGCCGATAAGTGTTTTGTCGTCGTCGAGAAAAGCCGAAACGGTTCCGAATATTTTTTTGCGTTTTATATCGTCCGCGATTGATATTCCTGCAAATCCAGCACCGATTATATACAGATGTTTTTGATTTTTATTCACGTGTTTTACTATATCATACAGGATATGTTTCTTCAATTGAAACAGTAAACTGCTGTTCAGATAAAAAAAACTAAACACTCTTTTCCTTTTAGCCGATGATCAGTAAGATAGAAATTGATTCGTGCAGATGGTGTATACTCCGACACTTTGCGTGTGTAAAATGGTATAAAATTCGGTCTGAAATGCCTTTAGAAAACTGCAATCCCGCTTGCTGCGCGGGTGTTGATTAATGGGGTCTGTATGGGAATAAAACGGTTTGTTGCTGCGGTGCTGGTACTTTTTTTCACGTTTACCTGCTGGAGTGCGGAACTTTCTTTTCAGATTGTTCAGCATGACAGTGTACAGGAAAAAGTATGTGAACAGACACTGGTTATAGAAGATGAAATGCTTGATTATTTTTTCAGCAGGGGAAATATTGTAACAAATGAACCTGCGGCTGCTGTAAAAACCGGCGGAGACGAGACCGTATGGAAGACAGCGTTCGCTGGTGCCGCAGCTGGCGGATCCCGGTATTTTGTCCAGCTGTGTCTGTACTATGATACAGCGGCATCAACGAATCCTGAGGCAGTTTCGCTTAGTAACCTTGATTATGTGACATGGACGATAACCGACGTTCAGTCCGGAAAAACTCTTTCCGAAATGAAAACTGTAGTGGATAAAACGGCACTTGGCAAAGATGATGCCGACAGTGTAAGAGAATATGCCGTAAAAATTGCGGATCAGATACAAAAAACCTTGAAAATAAATTTATAAGGAAGGGGAATATGAAAAATAAAATAGAAATTATCTGTGCAGTAATCATAAGCTGTCTTATGCTTGCCTCATTCAGTCCGTCCCTTGATGGAAGGGCTGTCGTGGCTGATGAAGGGACATTCCCTGAAGGTCTGTTTGCAAAGACTGTCGGATATCTGCCGGGAGACAGTATTACCGTCTCGAATTTATCAACAAAAAAAACAATTGATATTCTGGTTGTCGGAGCACTTGATCCGTCTGAAGGAGTTGCAATTCTTCTTTCGCCGGAAGCGGCGTTTGCACTGGGAATAGAAAAAAATTCAAATAGTATCGTAAAAATTACAAAACGTTCCGGACAGCTTGATGAGGCAGTATCAGGTACGGCAGTCATTGCAAATGGAACAGCAGCTGAAGCAGAACCGGCAGGTACGCCCGCAGACGGTTCTACAGATACTGTTGCTGTACCAGCGAATACAGCAGCAGACAATACTGCGGAGGTTGCAGATGCGTCTAAAAATCAAACTGAAGCGCAAACGGCGTCGTCTGGGACAACCACGGCACAACCGGAAACAGCTGCATCGGAAAGATCCAGTGTAGAAGCGATTTCTGCAACTGAAACTCCTGTACAGCCGGAACCTGCAGGACCTGAAACAGAAGTTGTAACACCCGATGATAAAACTGCAGAGAAGGCAGCAACTGCTGCCGGTGAAAAAATAAATAAAGAAGTTCCTTCTTCTGAAGAAACAGCAGTACCTCCTGTTGAAGAATTGGAGACTACCGGTAATGCGACGACCGCATCCGCAGGAGATATAGTTAACGAAAATGCTCCTGCAGAAAAAGAGTCTGATGTAACATCTGCGGGTGAATCCGGGAATATTGATAATAGGACACCGGTTGCAACAGAAGAGAAAGTTAATGAAAGAATTCCTGCAGCCTGTGAACCTGCTGAGACACCGGTTTCAGAGTCTGTTGGCACTGATAAAAAAACAGCAGATGAAACCGGATCAGCAGTTGATGAAAATGTTCCTGTTCCAGAGGAAACTCCGGAAGCAGAAAAAACTTCAGATATATCAGCCTGCGAAGATGAGGTTTCCCCTGAACCATATGATGAGAAGCCGTCGGAAAGTGTACCCGTTCCAGCAGAAAAAGTTGACGAACAACCAGCTGCAGAGGAAAAGCCTGCAGCAGCAGAACCAGTTCCTGATGAATCCGTTACGGGAAGTACGCCGTCTCCTGTTGAAAATAAAACTGCTTCAGATGCCTATGCGCCGATTATTCTTGTCCCGGCGGAACCGAATCCTCCTGAATCAGACAAAGGAAAACCTGAATCAGAAGCAAAGAGCGGACCTTCCATTCCCGAAAAACCTGCCGGAGAAACAGCTCCTGTACCCACTTCATCTGAAGGAGAGTTTGACAGATATACTGTTCCAAACCTCAAGGCGCTTTCGAGTGGTAAATATTATATCCAGATTGGCGTATATGCAGACGAAGGAAATATCCGCGAAGTTGTAAGAAAATATTCCGGTACCTATCCGATTACAATCGTACCGCTTGTTTCAGGAAAAGCACAACAGCTGATGATCGGTCCACTTTCCGTAGATGAGTATGCAGCAGTGATTGAACGTTTCAAGTCGTACGGATATAAAGATGCATTTTTAAGAAAAATAAAATAAATATAAAAATAGCTATAAAAAAGGACACTCTGCTGAGGAGTGTCCTTTTTTTACTGAAAAGTTCCGGATTATTTTATTTCGTATATCCAGCCTTTAGGAGCCGGCAGCCGGCCCATCTGGATTCCTGTAAGCGTGTCATACAGTTTCTGCAGGACAGGGCCCATCTGATTTTTGCAGCCTTCAAATACTATTTCCTTACCGTGGTCAACGACTTTCCCAATTGGTGAAATAACAGCTGCTGTTCCGCAGAGTCCGCATTCGGCAAAAGAAGACAGTTCTTTTTTATCGATTTTGCGTTCTTCTACCGGAATATGCAGGATGCTTTCCGCGACATAAATAATAGAACGGCGTGTAATCGACGGCAGTATACTGTCCGATTTAGGTGTGACGATACGTCCGTCTTTCGTTACGAACAGAATGTTCGCACCACCGGTTTCTTCAATAAAAGTATGTGAAGCAGGATCAAGGTACATGTTTTCAGCAAATCCGTTTTTATGAGCATCGACAATATTGTGGAGACTCATAGCATAGTTAAGACCTGCTTTTATATCGCCTGTTCCGTGAGGAGCTGCACGATCCATATCAGAGATACGAACAGTTATCGGTTTTACCCCGCCTTTAAAATACGGTCCGACAGGCGTGACAAAAATGCGGAACTGATATTCGTCGGCAGGTTTTACACCGATGACCGCGTTCGAACCAAACATGTACGGACGAATATACAGCGTAGCACCGCTTCCGTACGGAGGTACATATGCCTTATTTGCTTTGATTACGGAAAGAACAGCTGCAATGAACTTTTCTTTTGAAATTACCGGCATTTCAAGACGTTTGCACGAGCGTTCCATGCGTTCTGCATTAAGATCCGGCCGGAATGTGACAATACGTCCGTCTTCTGTCGTATATGCTTTGAGTCCTTCAAAACAGGATTGTGAATACTGAAGCACACCTGCACATTCAGAAATAACGACCTTATCATCAGCCGTAAGTTTGCCTTTGTCCCATTTACCGTTTTTGAAATTTGAGACAAATCGTTTGTCTGTTTTAATGTACGAGAAAGGCAGATTACCCCAGTCAAGTTTTTTTCCTGAGGCTTTTTTTGCCTTTTTTGCAGTTGTAACAGGCTTTTTGGCAGCTTTAGCTGTCTTTTTGACGGGTTTTACAGCTTTTTTAGTACTTTTTGCTGTTTTTACAGTCTTTTTCATTGCCATATATTACACTCCTTTATCATTTTTTAAAACATGTCAAAGTCCCATAACTTAAAAAAACATTCTTTATTTTAGCGCTACTATAGATATTTTACAAGAGTAAAAAAAGACTGTCCCCGGAACGGGCAAGTATACAACACCTGGTTACTCCGTCCGTATGCCGGCCCGTATTATGCCATGACAGCCTCCCTTACGCTGCCGCAGTCAACGGTACAGACTGTACATAATCGTACCTGAATACAGTACGGTATACGCATTATCCATTAATGAGTAAAGTGCCTTCCCGCCGGCTAAGACGGGTGCTACCCACTATGAATGTCTGTCGTCACCCTAAAAACAGGGAACGTGCTGCTCCTGTATTGCGATATAAACCACGTAATTTTTCTCCGATTTGCTTACTAAAAAACACAGAAATGATATACTTTTATCAGTATGCTGATTTTGACATGGGCACAGATTGAACGTATTTTTGCAGAAAAGGAACAGAGTCCGGATTTTTTTTCCGTAGGAAGTGCTGTAACAATCGGTAGTTTTGATGGTCCCCACATTGGTCACGAGGTACTTTTCAATGCTGTCCTTGATGCGTCGCATTCTAAAGGATATGTTCCGGGGGTTATCACCTTTACGCATTCTGTCGGTGGATTTAAACGGCCGGAATCGTATGAAGGTGATTTGTCGACACTTGCACAGCGTCTTGAAGCATTCAGGGAAAAGGGGATGGCATTTGCTGTAGTCATTGACTTTTCTGCTGAATTTAGTACAATAAAGGGACAAGATTTTCTATATATACTGAAAAAGTGCTGTGGCTTAAAATTCCTGGCAGAGGGTAAAGATTTCCGCTGCGGGTACCACGGAACTTTTGGTATGAAAGAAATTTTGAATTATTCCGTCTGCAACGGAATAACAGCGCAATTTCCTGAACCTGTTTTATACGAAAACAGTCGTATAAGCTCGTCGCTTATACGTTCCTGTATTCTTCGCGGTGATTTTTGTTCTGCTGCAAAAATGCTGGGACATAATTATACACTTGACTGTTCAGAAACGGTCTGGAATTGCGAAGGCAGTCAATTTACCGCTGCAAGGCACAGTTTTTTGCAGGCTCTGCCCGCTGACGGTAAATATGATGTTGTGGTAATATTGCCAGGAAGCAGAATACAGCTGCGTCTGAGTGCAGAACCTTATTTCCTTCGCCTCGAGGTTCCGTATGAAAACACACTGTCCTGCATCAAGGCTGTAGAATTTATATGCAATTGATTTAGGAGAATCATAATGGCACTTACAAAAGAAGCAACTGCTGCAATTATCACAAAATTTGGTGATAAAGAAGGTGATACCGGCAACACAAAAGTTCAGGTTGCCCTGCTGACTGATCGTATCACACAGCTTACAGCACATTCAAAAAACTTTCCCAAAGATAAGAGTTCAAAACGTGCTCTCATGAAGGTCGTCGGTGCGCGCAGAAAGCTGCTGAAGTATTATGAACGTACAAACCTTGAAGGATATCGTACTCTTATAAAAGAGCTTGGCATCCGCAAGTAACATGAAAAAAAAGCCTGCAAGGCCGTGCACCGCGACGGCGGCAGGCTTTTTTTTCATGCAGCGCGGTCTGCGCCCGGCTGCTTATTGCGGAAAAGAAAGTAAAAGAATTAGAAGGAAAAGATGGTACAAAGAGTAACTGCAAAGGTCGGTGATGCCGATCTTATCCTGGAGACAGGAAAAATCGGAAAGCAGACGAACGGCTGTGTTTATGCACAGTGGGGCGGAGCTGCTGTTATTGCGACAGTGTGTGCATCGCATGATGTTGTTGAAGGCATGGATTATGTCCCTGTCACTGTCGACTACAATGAAAAATTTTATGCTGCCGGTAAAATTCCCGGCGGTTTTGTAAAACGTGAAGGACGCCCGAAGGACAAGGAAATTCTCGTTTCCCGTCTTATCGACCGTCCTATGCGCCCGCTTTTTGAGATGACGTTCGGACGCGAGATTCAGATTGTGCCGACCTGCGTTTCTGCGGACGGCGTACATACACAGGATATTCTTGCAGTTATCGCTTCTTCTGCAGCGGTAACTGTTTCTGATATTCCGTTC
>Ga0172378_10003526_pt1 | contig 14703 bp, 8 predicted proteins | sample GrowelOW332metaG_FD_119755 | JGI IMG/M metagenome (GOLD analysis project Ga0172378, IMG submission 119755) | Groundwater microbial communities from an aquifer near a municipal landfill in Southern Ontario, Canada - Pumphouse #3_1 metaG | ecosystem: Environmental > Aquatic > Deep subsurface >... | reverse complement strand
CTCATTTCTAAGCTGCCTACATGGCAGTGAACTGTAGATTGAATCTAACAAAATCAAAGGGATTTTTCTAAGCTGCCTACATGGCAGTGAACAGCAAATCGTTCTAATCAAAATCGACTTGGTGTTTCTAAGCTGCCTACATGGCAGTGAACCACCCCCCAATGACCCTTTAAACGCGTTTAAATTTCTAAGCTGCCTACATGGCAGTGAACCCAATAAAAATCGCTTTATTCCTGTTGTTGTCTTTCTAAGCTGCCTACATGGCAGTGAACTGATTGATTGGGTACAAGCAGGCGATTGGACTTTTCTAAGCTGCCTACATGGCAGTGAACTTACTCAACGGCTTAAACAATGCACGTCCTCTTTTCTAAGCTGCCTACATGGCAGTGAACAGACCTATGTTGCTCGCGAAGATTATATTCGCGTTTCTAAGCTGCCTACATGGCAGTGAACACACCGCTTGGCTGCGTTCGTCTGCATCATCGGTTTCTAAGCTGCCTACATGGCAGTGAACAATCGCACGTATAAAGCTGCAAAATATTTAGATTTCTAAGCTGCCTACATGGCAGTGAACGTGTAGGGGCGGTTGTCTATCTGCTTTGGAAATTTCTAAGCTGCCTACATGGCAGTGAACGGTCAAACACAGTTGCAAAAAGGCGACTCAATTTTCTAAGCTGCCTACATGGCAGTGAACCATATAAAAGGTGAAAATATGGACGGCATCAATTTCTAAGCTGCCTACATGGCAGTGAACGCGAACGCTGTCACCTTGAGATGAAAGGCTCATTTCTAAGCTGCCTACATGGCAGTGAACTGACGCGAAAGAGTTGAACGACGAGCAACAAAATTTCTAAGCTGCCTACATGGCAGTGAACTTTTCTTCTACTTGATCAGGGCTAAACTGATTTTTCTAAGCTGCCTACATGGCAGTGAACGTAACCGAGTTTTTCAGTGACCCAATATTTCATTTCTAAGCTGCCTACATGGCAGTGAACATACCTTGTTTTAATTCTTCACGTCTTTTTTCTTTCTAAGCTGCCTACATGGCAGTGAACTAGGTTCCATAATAACGGCGATAATTTAACAATTTCTAAGCTGCCTACATGGCAGTGAACCAGCTCTGCAAAACTAACTAGTGCTTGCCCGTTTTCTAAGCTGCCTACATGGCAGTGAACGACACCGAAGACCCCGAAGACGGCATTCGAATTTTCTAAGCTGCCTACATGGCAGTGAACGCAGAAAGAGCTACTGGCAAGCTCAAATAGCATTTCTAAGCTGCCTACATGGCAGTGAACATTATGTTTACTACTCGAAGCATTAACGAACATTTCTAAGCTGCCTACATGGCAGTGAACTCACCATGTACGAGGATACATCCGATCATCAATTTCTAAGCTGCCTACATGGCAGTGAACTTTTCTGTACTTTATTTATTTTTGGCAAGCATTTTCTAAGCTGCCTACATGGCAGTGAACAACGTGCACACACGACCGTACGCTTTTTCGTTTTTCTAAGCTGCCTACATGGCAGTGAACTTGAACACGAGTAACAGCAACAGAACCAACAATTTCTAAGCTGCCTACATGGCAGTGAACACAAACTTAAAGTGTATTGTTTCTGGTGGTGATTTCTAAGCTGCCTACATGGCAGTGAACTCGGGCGGCAAAGTCGGTTTGGAAGCTGTTAATTTCTAAGCTGCCTACATGGCAGTGAACCAGACTTAAGCTTAGGCTCTTGCATTTGTTCATTTCTAAGCTGCCTACATGGCAGTGAACGGTGAACGTGGCAAAAAACTGCATGTTATCTGTTTTCTAAGCTGCCTACATGGCAGTGAACATTGGATGTCAGAAGATGGTGCTGTGATATATTTTCTAAGCTGCCTACATGGCAGTGAACTAACTAAAATGCAAAAGCCCTTGTTTTCACAATTTCTAAGCTGCCTACATGGCAGTGAACATGTTTTGCGGAGCTGACCGAACAGGCCGCTGTTTCTAAGCTGCCTACATGGCAGTGAACATTACCCTTTTTAAAGTAGGATGTATTAAAGCTTTCTAAGCTGCCTACATGGCAGTGAACATTCTGATGCAGTCGCAAAGCGTAAAGCAGAGTTTCTAAGCTGCCTACATGGCAGTGAACAGAGCCGAACGATCCGCGCGTCCAATATTACTTTTCTAAGCTGCCTACATGGCAGTGAACGACACCGAAGCCCAAGGAACGCGAATTCCTTGGTTTCTAAGCTGCCTACATGGCAGTGAACTGAGTCCCTGTCAACGCGTTGACAGGGTCATTTTTCTAAGCTGCCTACATGGCAGTGAACTTCTTAAAACGGCTTTTAAGTTTTCAAGGTTTTTTCTAAGCTGCCTACATGGCAGTGAACAACTTACGAGTCTTTTGATTTTCAGTCAGACTTTTCTAAGCTGCCTACATGGCAGTGAACAGTAGTTTTACAGCAAAAAATAAAGCTATAACAGTGATTTAACCCTTAAATCCTTTACAAGACCCAATTTTTAAATCACCATTATAACCTATTGATTTTATTAAGCTGTTAAAGATTATAAAAAAATTGGGTTAAAATTCAGGTACAGATGACACCGAACTTAATCCATAAGTACTAAAAATCTGAGTTTCAGATTTTTCAGCAGATTGTTTTTCAATGAAAATTTTAAAAGCGTGCTTTTGACTTAATTCTAAATCTTCAGAAGAGCTATCACTAAGCATGTTGATATAGGGTAAATCCGTCGTTTTTAAAAACTTACCGTAGTGTGCCAAGGCATTTTCATAACTAAAACGCCCTTTACGTTCATCATGTCGTGCTAAGCGTGCAGCATTGCTTTTGACTTGCTTGCGCTTGTAAACTGCATAACCCTTAACTTTTTCTAAAGTTACTGCTTTTACTGAACTAATATGTACATAGTCCAAATAACGACTCAGCCATTTTGGCACATTCAGTTCAATTAATTCCTGTTCACTTAAGCCAAAGATACGTAGCTTTTCGCCAATAAATCCCTTTTTCTTTTCAGCATCAAAACGATAATCAGGGAATGAAAAACCAATTTTCACCTTACTGTTTTCATCTTTTAAACCAGCCAATGCAAGATGTAGCTGTTTATAAATTTTTGACCATAAAAAGTTGATTGAGATTTCATCATCTGGCAGAAACTTTAGTTCCAGATAATAATTCATTATTTATCACTCTCACCAAATACGCCACCACGAACCAAGACCGCCATTACATAATGCTGTTGTTCAAGTTCAGGTACTTTATTTTCGTTGACCCAAGCATCAAACAAGCTATAAAAATCTTGTTTTTCTTTCGGCTGACGATAAGCCTTACCTTCCGAAGTTACTGAACCATACGGCTCTACTGCAATTGGTTTATTTGCATTTGGATACCATGTATCAATCGTACGCAGTGCATTACCAATTTTTTGTGAATGTATCCCAGCCTCATTGTTGCCAAAAGTATATAAAGTTTTACTCTTAGCGCCTTTGGAATTGCTCGTATCTAAAATGAGTTCTTGTGATGGATAGACTTCTTGTCCTTCACCTAAACGAGAAAAACCTGTCACTTTAAGTAATACATGTTCTTGACCATTTAGACCTGCTTCAATCCATCCTGAAAGCTTTTGAATTTCAGTTTGTTGATCTTGGTGTACTACTGCTTCATTTAAACGATTTTGTAAGGCATCAAAACTTAATTTTTCTGTACTTTTACCATCGATTAAACGCTCAACTGTAACCGTAACATTTTCAGCGCCAATACGGTTACGCCATAAAAAACGACCATTAGCGAGATTCACAGCATATCGATTTGTGAGTTCACTAAACTTATTGGCTGCTTCATAGCCTGATAGCACCGCTTCAAGGCGTTCAGCAAATGCAGCATCATTACATGCAGATGGACGACCTACATTTGGCAATACACGTAAGCTAAACGTCACAGCGACTGTATCTTTGCCTTGTGGTAAAGCAGCAACATCTACCGTTTGCAAATTTGCTTTATTGACAGCTGCATCGATATAAGCAGGATCAATTTCTTTGCTATTTTTAGGACGATTCGAAATCGTACCACGTACTGATTTTTCTTGAATTAAAATTGGTGTATTCCCTGCACCTTGTACAATATCCGCCCAGTTTACAGCAAACATACGACCATCTGATGCATCAAGATGACGGTTAAATGAAAGTACTGATGCTGTTTTTAATTTGTCATTCTTAGCCATGATTAAAACTCCTCTTCTTCTGTTTCAAATTCAAATGATTGATGTGTTTCTTCGTCTGTTAATGACGTGTTGATCTCTAATTTCGGTGCAAACGGTTGAACCAACTCATAAACCCCATTTTTAGGTTCAATGTTGTAGTTCCATAAAATATCCACAATATTTTCAATACGATGTGGGCTTTTCCATTCACCTAAACTAATTAAGGTTTCTACAAAGGTGGCAGGATAGTCATCATGACGTAGTCCTTTAATCACACCTTTAGGCTGTACATCTGTTAAAGCGGCATAACCAATCGGTATTGGCACAAGCCAGCCTTTTAAATGTTCAGGCCGTTGTCGTAGCGTCCATACACCTTCTACGGATTCTTGATCCACTGATGTTTCTTGCGCAGTACTCACAAAATTGAAGCGTTGAATATCCAATAACGTATCAAGTAAATCAGGATTATTTTTCTGAGTTTCTAAGTATGCTGGATATTGTGCCAACCAATTTTGATGTGCAATCAAAAGCTCCTGACGATGCTGTAAAGCAAAACCCGGTAATACACTGCGACATAATATTTTGGTTTTATTTACCGCATCATGTTCTGACCAATTGATCAATTTAGCCTTAACACGCTTATGTGGAAATACCGAACCGCCTGCTAAACGCATGTTATAAACTAAATGATTGAATAGAGCTAACAAGCTTTGTGTCTGAATCGATAAATCTTCGTCATTAGCAGATAGATGTTCGTCTAGCCCATCTCCCGCCAAACCAATCACTAAACTAACTTCAAAGTGTCCTTTTCCCTCCTCAATCATCGCGGGTGTAGAACCATCTGCTTTCAAGGGGTGACGAGCCAAATTAAGTTGATAAGGTGAGTAACGAAAACTATTAGTTTTGGTAATTTGAGGAATAAATTGATGCGATATAATCCCCACACCACAACATTCAATAGTTGCATATTCAGTAATTTGATTCAGCTGACGCTGTAAATGATGCATAAATCCAGTAAATGCACTTGGTGCTGGGAAGCCCCATGTTAAATGACTACTGATAATAGATGCGTTTTCAACATTTAGACGTACGACATACAACGCTTTTGGATAAGTCTGATGCATTAGGCAAACTCCTCTTTCAGCAATTGTAATTTATCACGCAAAATTAAAGACCACGCACGGGCTTCATGATCGTCTAAATCTACAATCTTGCCTTTTTTCTTGAGAATCTCATTCAACCATTTACCAAAGTTATAACCCACTTCTGTATGCCAATCTCGTTCACGATAAGCCTGTAACCATTCAGCTTCTTCTTCAGTCAATTCTTTAGCATCCTCTTTATCAAAGAGTTCTTCTCGGTAGCCATAATCCAGCCAATAACTTTCCGCAAGGCTATAACCACTTTTTAGTGTCCAGCCTGATAGTGCACTTTGTTGGAGTTCAAAACTCATATCAATAATGCAATCCACCAATTTAGCCACTAAATCATCGCGTTGAGCACGAAACTCGATGTTATTACGACGATCTTCTTTACGATACAAAGTCACGATTTTATGCAACAACGGCTTAATGTCTTTACGGTTAGTTAAATAACCTGTAAAAACCGAACCACGTTTTGGTAGTTCAATCTGCTGACCTTTCCAAGTCGGTGGAATGGACGGTAATAGCCACATGGAGCCACGACGGTCACTATTGAGCTGTGAAATGTTTTGTGGTTTAGAACCACCAAAATTTTGTACCAAAAGATTCGGATACTCACGGCTTTCATGAGCATGGTGTATTTTTTTAAACCGTGCTTCACGTAATGCTTTACTTTCATTACTAAAACGATCATGAGAAAGCTGTTGATACACTCGGTGAATCAACGAACTCGGATATAAAATCACCAAGGTGTGATATTCATCATCTTTGACAGGAAACAGTACTTGTTTAGAGAAGTGTCCTGCATTGAGTTCTGTTGGCAACTGACTGAACGCTAAAAAACGTTCATAACGTAACTGTGCCGTTTCAGATTTCATAGATAACGCTGAGATGAATTCCTGATCTGCATTTAACAATCGCTCAAGTAACGATTTCCCTTGGAAAGATAAACGTAGCATCTTAAATACATCGAGTACGGCTGCATTACCAATCACATCAGCATCTAGTTTTATGTCTTGGGAACCCACATAGTGATGTGTTTTTTCCGTATTACTATAAAACATAGCAGATGCTTTTGAATCAGGATTGTGCTGTTTTGGAGTATGCGTCGCCAAACGTAATTGACTAATACGTAAACTTGCATCTTCAAGCCACGTTTCAATTTCATATTTTTCTAACAGCTTGTCACGCTCTGCCGTGTCATCCGCTTTGAGTTTTTCCAGCTTTTCATTCAAACGTCCTTGAATATATTGCTCGATTAACTCACGAATGCTAGCAGGCTCGGAGTTTTGAACTCCCTCTACTTCATCATTCATTTTTTGTACTCATTACAAAATAAATTATGTTTTAAATCATTTTTTGTTATCATCTAGACAGATTAACTATCGTAAATAATGTGTGATACTAATTGGCTAGACCCTTCTAACCAAATGTGTGCCAAACATCGTTATCTCCTTACCCTATCGGGTGATGTGTGATCGTCCAAGATCGGTAGTTATTTTTATTAGAGATTGCCGTCTCTAATTTACAGATATCAATCTATCGTATAACTAGGTTGATGGTTAATATATAACCATGGATTCTTGTAATTAGCAAGAGTCCATTTTGTGTTTTTTCAAATTTATTTTGAAATCATGTTCACTGCCATATAGGCAGCTTAGAAATAGTTATACGACAGTTCACTGCCATATAGGCAGCTTAGAAGGCTAGTTTTATCAGGGTTATTCCCTGATAAATCCTAACCAATCATGGTATTTCCACTTTTGCAGGTCTTTTAGCTCGGGTAAGTTTAAACTTAAATAACGACCACAATTTTCACTCCAAATTCTGTCATTTGGATTGACCTCTAAATATTTATGCAATGCCTGCTGAGGATTCTGATTTGGCCAACAATGAATCTGCGGATTGTTGTTTAACTCAACTCGTCGAATTAAACTTTCTTCGTATAGCCAATTGCCAGTTTTATCGTTATAGGCATAAAGACTTAACGCTTCCTCGTCTTCTTCCGCCCTAAATGCCATAAACTTTTCTGCTTGTGATTGTCTAAATTGACTTAAACGTTGCAAAATACCCGTATAATGAATCGGTGTATTCCAAAACGCATAGGTTGGAAATTTAATCGGTACACTTCCACTGACTCGCATATCAGGACTAATACCTTGCCCCAATAAAATTGAGTGCATGCGATCATGTTCTAAATCAACCAAATTTGGATAACCAAATTTTTCATAATATTTCTTTAGGTAGTTTGCTCCCGGTTGCTGCAAGCGTGGTATAGCATCTAATTGATCTAGATGTGCTTTTCGAATTAATCCATCATCAATATCTTTAGTAACACCATTTAAAAAATGTCTATTTGTCTTAAACTCATAACCCGTCGATTCAAAACCTGGACGTGAAAAACAACTTCGCTCAGGATGCTTAAAATGTCGAATATTTGTTTCCATTAAAAATACATTGGGCTTGTCATAAGCTTCTATGCGATGACGTCGCACCCGTCCAGAAGCCTGAATAATCGAACGCATAGACGATGGTTCTAAGATCATCCAATCATAATCATGATCTCGCCCTACCTCACAGACAGGCGAAGCTAAGACCAAAATAATATGCTGTTGTTCTGGATACCTATTTAGCCACCCTTGCACCATTGGATGATCATGTGGCTGTTTAACTTGATTTCGATCAAGAATTTCATCCAAATATTTTTCAATATTTGCACGCATCAATAATGGAAAACGCGAATGATAGACACAAATATGAATACGTATATTTGAATCAACTTGCTGCTTTAATAATTGCTGAGCAATTTCAGCTAATGGATCAATATTTGCAAAGCGTACTAAACCAACACTGTATTGTTTACCTGTACTAGGATCTGTAATTGAGTTTTCACCATGTGCAAGCATTGTCGTTTGCATAATTTTTTCTGAAAAAAATTTTTCCCAATTCTCCTGTGCTGATATTTTTCGCGGTAAACCTACCCATTCAACTGTACGTCGTTTGGTTTGCTCTGCTTGTTGATTTAAAAATTCAACACGTTGTTTCGTAAATTTAAGATGGGCTTTTTTAAAAGCGTTATTCGCTTGACTGTCACTGATATTTTGATCGCATGGAATAACTTCATGGCAAATACTAGTAGCATTTTCATCAAACCATGCTGCAATGATCGGTTGATCAACTTGCGTCCTGTTCTTATTATAAAATTTTCTTCCTGAACTATATGCCAAATACAAACCATTAATTTCGGCAGGTGTGAGCGTTGCCGATGACAATAACACACGACTACCCAACAAACCCGCCCAATGCACTAAACGTGTCAGCGCATAATAATCTTCAGGGGAAAAATCATCAGGTTCATCAAGCACCAAATCTGAAGACATTAAACGTAACATTGGTGCAATTTGTTTGCCACCACGAGTACTTTCAGTTGCGGGAATCAAGTGATCAATGGTGCAACATAAAATTGGACTCATCAGCATTTTTCTCACTTGATGATTTCCCTTTAACCATTTAGCAAACATATGCTGCTGATCAAGAATACCGTCAAAATCTAGTTCATGATCATCATAATCAACATAGCTTTCTTCATCTGTCAGCCCATTTAAGGATTCTGAACCGATATTTTCTGCAATATATTGATTCTGTTTCGGATCAAGATTTTCTATATTTTCTTCTAAAATATCTTTTGAATCTTTCTGGCTATACTGCTCAAAAATTTCTTTAACTGCTCCACCACCCACCATAATGGCTAAATCAGTTTCATCTAAATCCAGTTTTTGACGTAAAGCTTTTCCTGTTTGCAAAGTTAATGTTCTAAGACCTAGAGCAATATTAAAACGTGCACCTTTTTCAGGATCAGCAAGACCATACATAATTCGGGTATTAGCCAAAGTTTTGCCGCGACCTGTCGAAGCCAAATTCACACCAAAAAAACCGTGATTTGGATAATCTTCCTGTATTTTTTGAGCTAACTGATAAGACTTATCTTGCCATTGGTAATATGCATTATTAGTTTTTCCCTGTAAACCTCTTTGTTGAGGCAAACGATCAAACAGTGCGTCTAATCGAGTCAGTGCGCCCATGAGTTGCCTTACCGATTGACTTACTCCCACCAAATGATCATCGAGCGGTTGTTTTAATGCACCAAATTTATCGGTGTTGGCAAAACGTTCATACGTTGGATCATGCCATTTCGGATTAGGATCACAACTTGAATAATAATGGTCTGACAACATCAAAGTCAGACGAGACACATGACTCACATACGGATCATTAAGACCGCTTGAATGAGGAAGATTCAGCAGTTGCATTAGATTTCCTGCACATGAGTTTGCCTCTTTACACCACATTTCACTATTAAAAGGAATATGCTTTTTTTGAATATCCCAGCATTTTTTAATTTCTTTTTGCTGACTATTATCATCCTCTAAATACTGTTTTGGATAACACCAGCTAAACTTTAAGTCATTCAAAACATCTTTAAATTTATTCGCTTCATAACTTCTGTCTTTAGTATTTGGTATCGGTAAACGATGATGTGAAACAATCAGCCACGCCGTTAGTTTTGCAATAGTTGGTAAATTTTGAAAAGGTGAGGCGGATGCATGGTCTATTCCATCTTTAATCACATTTTCAAACCATGAAAAATCATGATTTTTGCCAGAGATTAAAACCAATGCATCAATCCAATCTTTATCTTGCTTACCACAACTTCGCACAAAAGCTTCAAATAATCTCAAAGAGATCCATTCATGCCTGAATGGATCAGCTACTGGTTTTTTACTCTTTAAAGCATTTTTTAATTTCGCAGCAAAAAACGGATTAATTTTGCCAAAGTCATGAAACAGTGCAGCAATACGAGTGATTTGACTGACAAAACTTGCTGAATGCCAATTTTGGTCACAATAATCTATTTTTAGCTGTTTTGATGTTCGATTAACTGGCACTACACCCTCGCTGTTAAATTTATTCCGACTCCCCACAACCCACAGTAATTCACTGCGTCGTTTACCCCGAATCCAATGACAACTCACCGCTGTACTTTTAGTCACAGTTTTACGTAATAATTTCTTTACCGCTATTAAACCATCTTCGGTAATCACTGTTTGCCATGTGTTATCACCAATTCGATCTGCAAAAGCATCAAGTACACGGCGTGTTCTAGGAATTGCCTTCTTTTCACATTGACTAATAAAGGTCACAATCATAATGCTTACTCCTCTACATCATGATTTTTGCAAGCTTGCGTTTTAACGTTATCAAACATAAAGTCAAGTGCTTTATGCTCAGTAAATTTTTGCAAAATTTGCTGACGAAATTCTTGTTCAGTCATCTTCTCTTTAGCACAGATAAAAGCGTACGGTAAAACAATGGCATCTTTAATTAAGTCTGCTACATCAAAGACTAATGCTCCTCGACGAGTTTTACCGTGCATCACTGCAAAACCATGCGGAATTCCCAAAACCCATAAGGTTGTTGCCGCTAATCCATAAGCTAAATAATTTCCGTGATTTAGGAAGTCATTGGCTAAATCACCTTGTTCAGGATTACGGTTAAAATCTTTTAAACCCGTCCGTGTGGCAGCAATTTTATAAAGTTGTTTAGTCGTTGCTGCTTCAGCAAGTAGTAAATCACCTACTTTGCTTTGTTGTGGAATTTTCTTAGCAAAACCATCAAGTGCTTGTCTAATATCTAAATCATCAATATGAAAACCATGCTCTTTTAAATCTCGATCTTTTGCCCAAATTTTTTGAATAAATTCAATACGTGATAATTGAAATTGTTTTGCAACTTCTAAACGTTTGCTATCATCAAACCAAAATTGCATCCAACCTTGCATGTATTCTGTTGGGCGATATTCACTTTGTGGAGTCATCCATTCAATTTCACAGCCCATAAAGAGTGGGGTTCCTCCTCCACCTGTAAAACCGACCAATACGCCTGCACTCGCAAGCATCCGCATGGCGGCTTGAGTAATTGATGTCCCTGTCCCAAGCATAATAACGGTGGTATTGGCGATCGGAATATTCCAATATTGATTTTCATTTTTAGCTTCTGTTAAATATAGGACTCGACCATCTTTTTGCATTACACGACAATGCTCAAGGTAATAAACATTTGCACGTTTAGAGTGAAGAATTGCTTTGAGATCCGAAGGATTTAATTGTTCCATTTTTATTGATCTAATTGGTATGAATAATTCATATTATAAAGTACTCATGAAATGATAATAGTATGAGCATTTAACAAAGCGACATAAGATGTCGTTTTAGGGTATGAATAGTCATTCTGTAGAAGACTATATAGTCACTGCATTTATAGACATACTTTAGGAATATTTCTCTTAACTTTAAGATAAAACTTTACTTTCTAAGCTGCCTATATGGCAGTAAACTTTTTTTATTTTTTTTGGGGGGTTGTCGGTGTTTTCTAAGCTGCCTATATGGCAGTGAACAATTATGTTGGTAGCTCTGACCGTTTATTGCATTTCTAAGCTGCCTATATGGCAGTGAACTAGTCATTGTCAAAATCAGAAGCATCGTAGTTTTTCTAAGCTGCCTATACGGCAGTGAACGTCCCATTCGATTTCTGCATAGTTTTGTGTTGTTTCTAAGCTGCCTATACGGCAGTGAACACATACTGCCACTCGATCTGAAAAGATGTGTATTTCTAAGCTGCCTATACGGCAGTGAACACGGTCACATCCGCGTAGCGCGACTTTGTTGTTTTCTAAGCTGCCTATACGGCAGTGAACAAATTCAGTGTTTTGACTAATCAATAAATATATTTCTAAGCTGCCTATACGGCAGTGAACTAGAAAAAGCCCAAGCTATGATTGAAAACATCTTTCTAAGCTGCCTATACGGCAGTGAACACGCGTTGATTGGGACTCATTGGGTCCCCCCTTTTCTAAGCTGCCTATACGGCAGTGAACGAAAAAGCCTGTTTTGAGCGCGCTCAACAAATGTTTCTAAGCTGCCTATACGGCAGTGAACGAACTGTTTATCTTGATCTTTGATTTTATCGATTTCTAAGCTGCCTATACGGCAGTGAACGATAACCTTGATGACGATGAAGATAATTTATTTTTCTAAGCTGCCTATACGGCAGTGAACTTCGTTTTTCAGAAATCTGCTTTGCACATACATTTCTAAGCTGCCTATACGGCAGTGAACTTTATTTTGTATCTGATTTTTGCACTCGTTGCTTTCTAAGCTGCCTATACGGCAGTGAACGAAACTACCCACTCTACATCGGCAGACGTGGCTTTCTAAGCTGCCTATACGGCAGTGAACAGAATAGACGATCTTGTATTATCACTATTACTTTTCTAAGCTGCCTATACGGCAGTGAACTTTCGCACAGGCTTCTCGAAGGTTTTAAATCATTTCTAAGCTGCCTATACGGCAGTGAACTTTCCTGCGCCTGCGCTTTCAAATAACCCTCTTTTCTAAGCTGCCTATACGGCAGTGAACATGAAAGACTTAATTAAAAAGATTGAACAATGTTTCTAAGCTGCCTATACGGCAGTGAACAATATCTAATCATCGGCACAACATTAACAGGCTTTCTAAGCTGCCTATACGGCAGTGAACTATTTTCGAAAGCGGGATGTGGGGCAAGACTTTTTCTAAGCTGCCTATACGGCAGTGAACGCAATGTATCGCTCAAGCTGGGTGGTAGGTCATTTCTAAGCTGCCTATACGGCAGTGAACCCTTTTTTCTTAGTTGCTCAAAACTGGATTAATTTCTAAGCTGCCTATACGGCAGTGAACTAGAGTTGTTATCAAGTGTTGAATTTTGCAATTTTCTAAGCTGCCTATACGGCAGTGAACATTTAACTTCAGTAACTAAGTTGCCATTAGTATTTCTAAGCTGCCTATACGGCAGTGAACAACGATCCACGCCGCCCGTTCCTTTGCCAACTTTTCTAAGCTGCCTATACGGCAGTGAACACCACGCTTGATAAGTCAAACGAAGTCTTGGATTTCTAAGCTGCCTATACGGCAGTGAACATGTTAATTTAATGGAAATGTATTTCTAATATTTTCTAAGCTGCCTATACGGCAGTGAACATCATCCATCCATTTTACTAGTGCCAGTCAAATTTCTAAGCTGCCTATACGGCAGTGAACTTCTCAGCATCGTCAATTTCATCATCCGTAATTTTCTAAGCTGCCTATACGGCAGTGAACCCGACTCGACCACTTGCTTAATCGCATCCATCTTTCTAAGCTGCCTATACGGCAGTGAACTGTTTTATAGTTAAAATGTTTACATGACAACATTTCTAAGCTGCCTATACGGCAGTGAACAAATTCTCACCTACATTATTCGCTTTCCGAGTTTTCTAAGCTGCCTATACGGCAGTGAACAATTGATGGTGTCGAGCAATCGCCCGAAGATTTTTCTAAGCTGCCTATACGGCAGTGAACCAATGGGTGTACCTGATTGGGCTTATGAAAAATTTCTAAGCTGCCTATACGGCAGTGAACGATATTCACTTGATGGCTATATCATGGCACGCTTTCTAAGCTGCCTATACGGCAGTGAACAGATCAATCGGCTAAACTTTTACCAAAAGAAATTTCTAAGCTGCCTATACGGCAGTGAACATAGCAATAGCACAAAGTTCAAACTTTCGCACATTTCTAAGCTGCCTATACGGCAGTGAACATAAACCATCTAACCCAGTCCCAATGGACGAAATTTCTAAGCTGCCTATACGGCAGTGAACAAACAACAAAAAACCCCAGCTACTTTTCGAACTTTCTAAGCTGCCTATACGGCAGTGAACCAGGATTGATTTCAGCAACCAAAAACGGCAGTTTTCTAAGCTGCCTATACGGCAGTGAACATAGCGATTGTTATTTTTCAGATTTATTTAGATTTCTAAGCTGCCTATACGGCAGTGAACAACCTCAAGTGCTGCCAACTGGATTTGTGTTTTTTCTAAGCTGCCTATACGGCAGTGAACTAATGTCGGGTATGACAGCCCAATCACAGTTTTTTCTAAGCTGCCTATACGGCAGTGAACGTTGGGATAAATTCACGCAAAATCAATCTACATTTCTAAGCTGCCTATACGGCAGTGAACTTGATGTGCTTGATAAAGCGCTTGATGATATCTTTCTAAGCTGCCTATACGGCAGTGAACGGTCGAAAAGGTCTTGCGGCGGCGGCATGCCATTTCTAAGCTGCCTATACGGCAGTGAACGTGGGCGCTCGGGCCTACGGGGAAAATCAATTTTTTCTAAGCTGCCTATACGGCAGTGAACTTATTGCAACCAACGCTCATGTTGCGATTTTGTTTCTAAGCTGCCTATACGGCAGTGAACAGTTGTTGCCGTCGGGTACTG
>Ga0172378_10003524_pt1 | contig 14704 bp, 11 predicted proteins | sample GrowelOW332metaG_FD_119755 | JGI IMG/M metagenome (GOLD analysis project Ga0172378, IMG submission 119755) | Groundwater microbial communities from an aquifer near a municipal landfill in Southern Ontario, Canada - Pumphouse #3_1 metaG | ecosystem: Environmental > Aquatic > Deep subsurface >... | reverse complement strand
TTCGCGTCCTGTATGTAGGTTTGAATGAAGAAAGCATCATCGATCAGCCCTCTGGCATAAGCGTTATTTATAACGTCCATAGCTTTCTCATAACTCGCAGATTTAACGTTCATTAATTTTTCCAATATCTTTTTCTTGGAGTATACTCTGCCCGAATTTATAAGCTTTGATAAGTACAGTTCGTAGGTTAAATTTTCCTGACTCGCTTTTAAATAATCTATATCGGTTTCTCCCAAAACCTTTTCTTTATAAAACTTAGGTCCAGAAACGTATGCATCTTCTGAGATTTTATAAGAATCGCCACCCAAAAGTTCTATCTTGATTCCAGACTTTAGAAATTTGATATTAGATACTGAATCACCAGTATTTTCTAACTGCTTTTTTGTAGACATTCATCATCCTTTCATAATATTTATCCAAACTGAATAAATTCATATCGTTTTCGTACGCGCGCTCGATAAGTTCGTTCTTTTCCTTCTCGCTAATCGTAAGTATTTTCAAGAGTTTCTCATCGAATGTTCGTTGTGTCTTAAAGAAGAAGCCTGTTTTGCCTTCTTTTATGACATCAGTTAAATTATAGTCGTATTTTGCCAACACCACAACGCGCGAAGCCATAGCTTCGTCATAGGTTAGGCCTTGGGTCTCCGAGGTACTGGCCGAGCAATACACGTCACCCAAATGGTAATAATACGGAACTTCATCGTGCGGAACCGGCCCTGTAAACTTAACGATATCATCTAATTCCAACTCATTCGTCAAACTCATCAATCCTGGTTTAGCAGGTCCATCTCCAACTATCAGCAAATTTATTTTACCTTCGTATTCCGGATGTTTTAGCATGAAATTGTGGAAGTATTTAATAACTACATCGTTGGATTTTTCTTTAGCAAGCCGCCCTAAAATCAGGATGATAAACTTACCTTCAACGCCGTATTTAATCCGCATTTCTTTCAAGCGCTTTTCATCGATCTTATCCTTGCCAAAGGCAGACAAGTCAATACCATTTGGAACTATATTAATGTACTTTTTAACTCCGTAGCGTCTCAACGCTTCTTTCGTTTTGGACGAAGTGGTAGTGAATCCTGTCGTAGAATCTCCAATCATCACAGATAGAGAGGCGACCAATTGCTTGGCAAAAAAATCAAACGGTCTCTTTCCGCGGGTTACATAGTATGTGTAATCCTCATACATCGTGTGGTATGTGTAAACCAAGGGAACGTGTAAATTTCGAGCTACTATGCGTCCAAAAATACCAATCCCAACTTCAGTTTGCACGTGAATAACATCGGGGTTAAAGTTTTCTATGATTCTTTTCACCTTCGTGTTGTACACGCTGGAAAACTTGTAGTTGTACAATCTTTTCACTGTTAAACCGGGTATGCGTACTACGCCCTCTGAATCGGTCACCCTGTGGTGATTGCTTAGAGCAGTAGTGACAACCATGACCTGATTACCTTTTTCTCTCAAAACGGTTGCTAAAGTGTGAGTAGCGGTAGCAACACCATTTATTTGAGGCGGATAAGTATCGGAAAATAAAGCTATTCTCATTTTCTATCCCCCTTCAATTTTTTCTCTTTGTGGGCAATTTTTGCATCGTACTTCTTTTTGCGCTTTTGATCTCTTTTCCTAGCTCTTTCTTGCTTTCTCTTTCGGTTAGCCATAAGTTCGTCCAGATCTTTCTTGATAGCTAGTTCAACTTCTGTATCCCGCGCTTCAGTCAGTCCTTCTTGCACCGCCAAATTTTCCACATCGTCATAGACACCCTTTAGATAATGGCGCGTGACCTGAGAAATTTTATCGTCTTCTTCATATATGTCTTTTTGACGTAGAATTAGGGAATTTTTTATCTTTTGGAACGATGCTTTGATTCCTTCGGGTGAAGAAAAGTCTTCTTCGTCCAAATTCCCGCTATTTTTAATATTTGTCCACGGCCACAACTTCTTCTTTTTCTTTGCGTTTTTCTTCCCGCGCTTAAGTTGTTCTAAATCCAGAGTTTGAGTTGAATTTTCTTTTTCCGAGGGTGGTATTATCTCGACCTCTCGTAGATTGGCCTCTTTTGATTCGGCTATCGAAATAATTTGCAAATCTACAAACGTCTCTCTGTTGTTGTACTCATAAATGTTTTTCTTGGGCGAACCCTTGTACGAGACAAAAACAATAAATCCAACGATGAGTGTCAGATAAAAGGTAAGGCCTCTTGACAACAAGTTAGCCGCAGAAGTTATTGTAGGATCAAGATATATAGATGAAAACAAAAGTTGGAACCCAGCTTCAGCTCCACCTGAGGCACCAGGAATAGGAATGAATGAAGTAATCATTTGAAGATATGAGTTTGACCAGATGCACTCCCAAAATTTTCCGGTCATATCCGCACCTAGTGAAAGGCCAGCAAAAAAAGGCATCGTGTGCCAACAGAAAAATTTAGCAAATTCCAGCGTAATAGTAATTATTAGAACTCCGCCATTTTTAAACAAACGAGAAAGTTCAATTCTAAATGTAGCTACCTGTGCAGCGATTGCCATTCTCCTGCGTTCCGGATCGCGAATAAGATGCCATTTCGCCCCGAGATTTATACAGGTATTCAAGATAAAGTGGTGCAAATGTTTGGAGTAAGACATGACAAATAGAGAAAATAAAATCAATATGCTGATGACAAAACCTATGACGGAAAAGGTGATAGGAGAAAGCGTTAATCCAAATATAGTGACGTCAGCCATGTTCACAATAGTCGATTGATAACCGATGGAGATAGCTAGAGTACCCATAAGTATAATTGCAGTTTGAGAAACTATGAATAACATGACCAAGATAGATGCGGCATTGGGAGCTTTTATTCCCTGCTTTGAAAAAGTGTAAGCCTGAACAAATTGTCCGCCTGAAGCGAATGGAGTTATAGATGAAAAGAAATTACCTATCAAACCATTTAATACGCCTTGATACAATCTATACTTTCTCTTGTATATTTTAGAAAACACCATCAAAACGCTACCTTCGATACAATACGAAAGAAGCATAATGCCAGCCATAGCAAGTATGTACCATATATTGGCGGATCCCAACGTGGAAAATGTACCTGCAGCATTATCTTTCAATACGTAATAAACAGCTAAAGCCGTTACCAAAACCATCGTGGTAATGGATGAAATATAATGATATTGTTGCTTGGTTAATCTATGTTTTTTCTTTTCGATTTTTTCTGCCATAAATTCTCCATAACTTTTAATATATATCCAGTAAATCTTTAGCGCAAAAAATCGGACACATATAGATTATTATAATAAATTTTAAATAGCATTACTATGTTTTATTAAGGTGCAAGGCTAAGTCGCACACCAATTTATCTATATAATTGACGTCTAAAGATTAGTATAATAATAATATGTTAAAAGATAAACGCAACCCTGCAACAAGAGTATCTAGTCAAATTACCATCGCCGCTATTGGATTAGCCCTAGGCATTATCCTTTTAAGTTTAACTTATTTGATTCCCTTTATGGATATATTCATAATCATATTGGTTCCTTTTGTCTCCGCGTTAGTTTCTCTAAAAGGGGACTACAGAGCTCAACTTCTTTTCTTTTTTGGATCAGTTGCTATTTCTTTTATATCTTGGCAAGAAGGTATCTTTCAATATTTGCCAAATGTAATAATTGGATTGATTTTTGGAAACGTGATAAAAGTGTTTTCGACCTCTTTCTTAACATACCTGGTAACCCTTACTGTGTCTCTGCTGGTCGAATCAGTTTTAATCTACCCCATCAACTTTTTGTTCTCTGTAGATATGATAAGCATTTACGCAACCCTGTTCGGTCTCACCAAAGAGGTCTTCATGCCCATTTTCCCTCTATTCTATTTGTTGCTTTCAAGTATACAAACAATGATTATGTTCATCATTGTTTCTAACGAATTAAGTAAACTCGGTTATATCAAACAACTTAAATTCAACTGTGACAGCGTTTGGATATACCTAGGTTTGGATGTGTTTTTTGCCGCTTTGTTCATCATCGGATACTACTTAGGAGACTGGTTAGGATATCTCGCGCTAGGTTATTCCCTTCTCTTTTTAGGCTATCAAATGTTTAAAATTTTACTTCCCTACGACAAAACCAACACAATAATAATGTCAGTCGTATTTGCGGCATCAGCAATCAACTTCGCAGTGTGCATATCATTTTTAGACATCGATGAGATATATCTGGGCTTAGTTCCAGGATTAATGAGCATGCAAGCGACCAGCTTGCTTATGATGAAATTGCACCCGCCTGTACAAAAGTTTAAAAATCAAAAAAATATTGATGCAATCAAAAGATAGTCAACTTGATGTAGCCACCGTAAGGTTGAACCAAAATTCAAATGGGAAAGTGATTCACCGCTCATTCGAATTTGTATTTTTCACTCTAATCGCAAATTTTGAATTCCAGCAATTTTCACGTTTTTCAAGCAAACTGTAACCCGTGTAATTTGTCATATCTTTGTACAATCAAAAACCACCGAATAAATCGGTGGTTTCTTCTGTTATAGAATAAATATAACTATTCTTCGACGACAAGTACATAACTGACGGTAGTGTTGCCATCATCGTCGGTAGTTGAGACTTTTTCATACTTAGTTGTAGATTCCGAATTGGAGTCAGAATCTAATACTGTAACTAATATATATATTTTTTCATCTTCAACGACTTGTTCTACAACATATACTTTCCCATTATAGGTAAGCAATAGTTGAGCGGCGTCGGAAGTAATAGCTGCTTTTACTGAGTAGTCATATTTAACTTCGCTGTCTTCAACATACGTGTAGTTGAAGCGAGATTGAACATCAGTGTCGTCTGTAGCAACACTATTGTTAACTCTAACAAAGTTATCTTGATCAAGTACAGCGACAAAGCTGTTCATCAATGCACTAGATCCGTCGGAATTGACTTCGGTATATTCGCGAGAGAAGAAAGGATATTCTTCTTCACCTACAAGAGCGATACCTTGAACGCGTGTAAGAGTGGTTTTATCAGTGACAATATTCATCGATGCTTCCTCTTCACTATCTTCAACAACTGTTTCATCGGATGTAACTTCATCTCCGGAAGTTTCTTCCTCGACAGGAGTTTCATCTTCCGATGTTTCATCTTCTACAGGAGTTTCATCTTCACTCGAGACTTCAGTGGGTTCATCGCTAACTTCCTCGTTAGCTCTAAAGACGCGTCTAAAACCATCAACGCGACCTTCTTCCGTTTCGCCCTCTTCGGGTTCATCAGTTTCAGGCTCATCTGTCTCGGGTTCATCTGTTTCTTCATCGCCGCATCTATCACCATCGCCACGTCCTCCTCGAGGTCCGGCTGCGATAATATCATCTTCGTTAAATTCGCCGTCACCATTTACATCAAATGCGGCGATAACATCAGCTTCATCTACGACTCCATCTTCGTTAAAGTCAAATAGAGCAATAAAGTCCGCTTCATCGGCAACTCCATCTTCATTATAATCAGGAGCTTCCATATCATTTTCTGTTAAGAAATTTGTAAAATCAGTGTAATCTAACACTCCATCGTCATTAGTATCGAATTCAGCCACTATATCAGCCACAGTTATTTCACCATCGCCGTTTACATCAAAATCATCTATGTTAAATTCTTGTACTTGACCTTCACCGGTTTGATCTCCACGTCCGCCGGTTGTTTCACCGCCGCGACCTTCGCCAGTGTGATCTCCACGTCCGCCGGTTGTTTCACCATCGCGACCTTCTCCAGTGTGATCTCCGCGTCCGTCAGTTGTTTCACCATCGCTGGTTTCACCCTCGTCGGTAACTTCTCCGACGTCAGTCTCGTCATCTCCACCGTGGGTTTGACCTTCTTGACCATTTTCTTCATTACCTTGATTGCCTTTTCCAAAGTCTTCGAAGTAATCCCAATCATTTTCTGTATCGGTTACAGTTGTTTGAGTTGTGGTTTCGATATTTGAATAATATAAAACGTAACTAACTGAAGCACCATCTACATCGGTAAAACTAATCACTTCTTTTGTCGTGTAATCAGCTCTATCTGAATCGGTTGTTTCAACTTTAAAATCTGATTCATTCGAAAGAATTAAATCAAATTGAGTCAATAAATCAGAAATATCCTGTGATTCTTCTGTAATTCCTGTTTCAGCTTCTGTAGTACTTTCTGCTTTTAAGTTTGAGATAAATTTCAAAGATGTTGCAGCAGAGTAAGATGAAAGGTTTACATTGTTTTGTAAATATTCAGTTGCTTGAGATGCAACGTCTTGTATTGTACAAGATGTAGTTAAGCCTAATACACCAAGTGCAACAATACAAAATTTAAGATTTCTTTTCATAAGGTTGTCCTCTTTTCTATGTTTGTATACGATTAAACTGATTGTTTTATTGGATTTATTTGAAATTATTTTATTATTTCTTCTTTTGTATCCTGGTCAACGTATTTATGACCATCTTCTAAGTAATATAAATAGATGCTTCTGCGATCTCGGCGCGAGCGATATTCCAAATCGAAATAATCGCCTTCTTGAGTTACGAAGAAATCGTAATAATTGCCTTCTGAATCCTGGATTGTTGCGGTGCAAATAAAAGTTTCGTCGTCAAACGTGGTAACGCTAATGCCATAGTAGGCTAATGCCCAACCGTTTTCATATAGCAGATAATCGTAGTTAAATCCACCCTCGTCACTCATTTGATTTATCATATAAACTTTGGATTCTGATATTGTTATAGTTAAATTTATATTTTCAAATTCTTCATTATCGTCGGTTTCTCTAACGCCAGATGTCTTATAGGTTTTATCCCCAAGAACAATCTCTCCATTAAATCTTGATCCGAAGTGATTGTTAGCATTTCCGTGATCTCTATCGCCATATCCTTCACCGCTGCGATAATCTGGATCGCTGTAGAAATGTTCCTCCGTCTCTTCTTCTACGTTGTAGTACAAAACAATATCGCTATCTTGATAAACGACTTTAAATGTATATGTTCCATACGTGCCTTCGTATGAACCTTCATAAACACTGCTGGCAATTCCATCTTTAAGGTTGCTGGCTTGGTACACTATATTCTCAACTTTTTCGTAACTGTTTACGACATCTTCAAAAGAAGCCTGTTGATTGCGATCGTCAAATCCTTGCCCATCTCCACGAGCTTTAAATGAAGTGTAATTGGCGTTTTCGGTAGTCGCTTCACTCGTTTCATCAAACAATTCAACGGATGAAAGTATTTCGAATCCAACAACTTCATTGTCGTTTTCTGGCGCGATGGCAAGTTGGGTAGTATCACCAGAGATACTTGTGGTTTCTGGTATTGTGCTGCTTGAAGTTATCGCCTCGGAATCGATATCATTTGATATGCTGTCAACGGCCACCTCGCTGATCGGATTAGATGCGTGTGAAATTTGCGGAACAACAAGAACAGCAAGTAAACACAGAGTTAAAACAGTTCCTGAAGTGTAAAGCACAGGTCGAGAAAAGATCCAACGCTTTTTCTTTGCGCTAGATTGCTGTTCAAGTTCATACTTCTTAAGTATGTCTTGAGAAGATAGTTTTATTTCGTGCTTTTGAGCAGCAAGTTTAATTAACTTTTCTTCATCAGTCATTTTCTCTCTCCATTCTTTTTCTCAATTTTTTCATAGCGTTGTTGTAAGACCAGGTAACGCTCCCTAACGGTTTACCTATATGTTTAGCTATCTCTCTGTGCGTCATTTCGTCAACGACGTGCAATATAACTATTTCAAACTCTCTTTCATTGAGAGTTTCTTTCATAATTCTAAATACGTCTGCTTGGCCCTCTTCTACATTAGGCGTGTGACCAACGACATCTTCATAATTTTCGTAACTTTCCAAATCGTATACCCTGGAATTTTTTCTCAAGTAGTCTATGCACAAATTCTTACCTATGGTAATCAAGTAACTCGTAACATTCTTTTGAGAATCGATCTTAGGTATGCTTTTTAGAAACTTAACGTATGTATCCTGCATTATGTCCTCGGACAAACTGGAGGATTTTATTACAGCGAATATAGAGAAGTACACTCGACGTTTCGTCAGTTGGTAAAACTCGTCAAACGCAGACATGTCTTTTTTTTCAATTGTTCAAATAAAATATTTATTCTTTCATCCATGTCCTTTGTCCTTCTATATACGTTGAATCAACCAATTTTATTGGAATTATTTCATATAAATTCAAGTGATTTAGTGTGAACGATATTTGTAATGGTGTCAAATAAAATAATCCAATATACTTTTATTAAATAATTTGAACTTCCCTTTAGTCTCATTTGCGCCCCTTCATATTTTTAAAGATTACACATGCTTTGAATATTTATGATAAAATAAATTAAATACTACTTAGAGGAAACACATATGGAAACCTTTTTAAAACGAAGCGGAATAGGAGCCATCATAATTATTACATCTCCTTTTTGGATATCTGTGTTTTTGCTCTATGTTGTTTTTGGTACTTTAATGATACTTCTCGCGCCACTTCGCGGACTTTTTGGTCTATTCTCATCAAAGAAGGGTTCTTTCAAGATTAAAAATCACTACGATGAAGAAGCTGAGAGAATCATCGCTGAAAGTGGACCTGGCAATGTTAGCGGGCCAGTAAATCAAGTACCTACTTACATGTACAACAACAATCAGCCTAGCAATAACAATAATAATTTTAATACCAATTACAACAACAACAACACCTACCCTACTAATCCTCAACAGAATTATTCAAATCCCAATATTAATAACCTTCCGCAAAACAACAATCAAAATCAGCAAGGTTACTATAATAATCAACAAAACTACAACAACAACCAACCTAATAATTACGATCCTAATAACCGCTCAAATGACAACGGTCAACAAGGAGGTAACTACTAATGATAGATTACATACCTTTGCTTGTTAAATTCACAGAATCAGACAAACGCATCCTCATTGCGATAGTTATCATATTTTTACTGATCATCTTGCTTGTTGGATACATTCAAAAACTCGTGGGATACATTATGTATACACAAGGTTTGCAGGTAGATACAATGATGTACGACATTTTGCGCACTGGAGTTATAGTAAAAAAACGCGATTTCAAGCGAGAAGCACGCCGTAAATCTCATTTGTATTTCCTGAAAAAATCTTGGCTTCCCTTCTTTATGTTCTTGCTGTGTACGGGCGGTTTCTTACTATACGTGTATTACGCTCAAAACTGGGACTTCTCTTTCTTTACAACTTCGTGGCAACAAATGAGCATGGATTTCGATTGGCACATAGATGATTTCTTCGGAGTTAGAATTCCTACAGATTGGCCAACGCTAATTAAAACTCCTGACTTTTCTTACACCAATGAAAAGTATATCGCCTTAGGTTTCACTATTTTGATGGTGATTCCAGGTATAATTTATTTAATAGATTGCCAAGCGTTACTATCCCGTTCTCTTCGAATCAGACAACTTTGTACAACATACTTCGCCAAGAACGTTAATAAGCTCAGCAATGATCACGCTTAGAGCCCATCTTTAATCGATTGTAAGAACCTGTGAGTAATTTCACAGGTTTTTCATTGATTTTTACAGCGAATTTTCGGTCGACTTAAGGTATAATAATATAAGAAAGAAGGAATACATATGTCTGAAATAAAAACAGTATTAGTCACAGGTGGTATTGGCTATATAGGCTCACATACAGTAATAAGTTTAATCGAACAAGGTTACACACCTATTATCATTGATAATTTGTCTAACTCTTCGATTGAAGTTTTAGATAGACTAGAAGCTATAACGGGTAAGAAAATAAAGTTTTACAAAGGGGATTGTACAAATCCCGAGGATATAGAAGTTCCTTTTGCCGAGAATAAAATTGATGCGGTAATACACTTTGCAGCCCTTAAAGCTGTAGGCGAATCCGTCAAGGAGCCCTTAAAGTATTACAGAAACAATTTAGTAAACACAATCACCCTATTAGAAACTATGGAAAAGTGCGGTGTTAAAAACATAATATTCTCCTCATCTGCAACCGTTTATGGAGTTCCTAAACACGTACCGCTAGTTGAAACTGATCCTGTCGGTTCAGCAACTAATCCGTACGGTCAAACAAAAATAATTATCGAAAGAATACTTCAGGATTACGCACACATACATCCCGAAGCAAACATAGGGATACTTAGATACTTCAATCCAATCGGAGCACATAAGTCCGGTTTGATCGGAGAAGCCCCCAACGGCGTCCCCAATAACTTGATGCCTTACCTAACTCAAGTTGCTGTCGGAAAATTGGAAAAACTTAGAATCTTCGGTGACAATTACCCCACGGTAGACGGTACCGGTGTAAGAGATTACGTTCACGTAGTTGATTTAGCTAGAGGCCACGTTCTCACGTTGAAAAAACTCGCTACTGACAGCGGATTGGTCGTATACAACTTAGGCACAGGAAAAGGAACATCAGTTCTAGAATTAGTCCACGCCTACGAAAAAGCATCCGGAATTAAGATTCCCTATGAAATAGTTGGAGCTAGAGAAGGCGATGTCGCTAGCAACTACGCCTCTACTGAAAAAGCCAAAAAGGAATTGGGCTTTGAAACTCAATACACAGTAGAAGATGCATGTAGAGATTCGAACAACTGGCAGCAGAAAAATCCTAAAGGTTACGAAGACTAAATAACATAAATACGAAGAGTCGGTGCTAATATAACCGGCTCTTTTTATTTGACTTCTCACACAGAAAAAGCTGCTGTAATTATAAATACAGCAGCTTTATTTGTTCCTGTTAATATATAGAAATTTCGTTTATAGCACAGGGAAATCAGCTACGTTAACTGTTCCTAAAGCTTTGACGTAATTGTTGAATATATCGCGAGTTAAGGCTATATCTCCGTTCAGGTTAGTACCGCCACCGATACCTTTGTAACAAGGATCGTCAACATCAGTAATAATATAATCAATCGCAAATACTTTGTATTCCGTATCCGGATTAATTTCAACGCCGTTCAAGAGTTTTTTACCGCCAACCACTTCGTAGTTTTTCGAGTGATAATGTTTGTTACAAGCTTGAATAAGATCTGTTCCAGTCAACATAATCCATTGAACTTGATTGTCAAATGGCATGACTGAATAAATATCGGAATAAGTGATGTCGAATAGACCATCTCCATCGCTGTCTGTGGTGGAAGTCCAAGTATCGCGAATTCCACCCATATTATGCACTGCAACCGCGATGTCTTCACCGCCTTCAGTATTTTCAGCGTAATTCATCATCGCTTCAGTTATCAAAGTACCGAGATTTGATCTTGAAAATCTATCATCTCGTTCGGCAACAACTTCATCCAATACATCACCGACAATATCGAGATATTTATTGATAACAGCCAAGACTAATGGACTTGTCGCACCGTAACTTTCAGACTCAGTTACCTTGTGCCAAAATCCACCAGCTGCTTCATACTGATTTTCTTTTAATGAGAATGTCATTTTTGCGTAACCTTTTGAATTGCTACCAGCTTCCAAGAAATAGCAGCTGCTATCAGAGTTAGATATGTTGGTAAACTGGTGATCGTGGCCACCGAATACCCCATCGATATAACTGCTTTCAATGAACGCTGAAGCTGCTGCTGTACTACCACCCTGGTGAGTTTCAACAATAACTAAATCGCACTCTTCTTCAACTTTAAGTCTCTCGGCTTCAGCTTCTACTAAAGGTACGTCGTCTGTAAATACGATATCCTGTATTGCAGATGCGGAAATAGATGAAGAAATATCCCTATAGATACTTCCGATAACACCTACTTTTACTGCACCTTTTTGAATGATGGTTGAAGGTTGAGAGAAATCAGCAATTTCTCCGTCGTCTTTATTTGTAATATTAATTCCTAAGAAGGGGAAATTTGCTTTCTCCTGCATGCGTTCGATACCTTCGATTCCCCAGTCGAATTCGTGGTTACCGATGGTCATTGCATCAAAGCCCATAGCATTCATGGATTCCATCATACAATCGCCTTTAGAAATGTTTGAAAGTCCACTACCCTGGGACATATCACCAGCGGACAACAAGATTGAATAATCTGTGAAATCCTCGTCATTCTTAATGGCGTAATCCAAATTCACCAAGCCGGGTTGATACGAAGATGACTCAGCATCCTCTTCGATAGAACCGTGCGTATCGTTGATTGAATATATAGAGAACTTCTCAGGTTTGATATTTTCCAAACTGATCGAGTCAGGCGAAGATATTTCAACCTCGCTTGAAACCTCACCAATCTCGGATGTTGCATCGTTTGAAACATTTGATGCAGCGGAAAAATCAACATCGTTACACGAAGTAAACAACGGCATGACCAATAAACTCATTACGACTAACTTGCTTATTTTTTTCATAAATTTACCTTCCTTTATTTCTTAAGAAAATCGTTTGCGGCATTGTTGAGTGCAACAAATCCATCTCTGTTGTAAACATCTTCTCTATTGTAGGTTATCTCTTCATTTTTAGTACTTAAATATATACCACCAGCTTCTTCGACTATAAGTTGAGGAGCACAAGTATCCCATTCTTTTGTATTCCCACCAAATGTGTAACTTACTTCAGCTTTGCCTTCAGCAATCAAACACGCCTTCAATGATGAACCAACCAAGGTTAGTTTTTCTACTTTAGGATTCTCGTCGCAAGCCTTTTGAATCTCGGGATTCGGATGGCAGCGAGATGAAAGCACAGTTAATTTATTCTTCTTGCCCGATACGCGAATTTGCTTGATCATCTTGTTGTTACCTACAAGGTAAGCTCCAAAACCTTTTACCGCAAAGTAGTACTTGTTTTGTGCAGGAATTGCAACGACGGCTACTACGGGTTTGTGATCGTGAACTAACGCGATATTAACTGCGAACATGTCGTCTTTTTCGACAAAATCTGCAGTTCCATCAAGAGGATCTATTACAAATATATCCTTGCAGTTGAGTCTTTCTTTATTGTCGAAGGCTTCTTCCGTAAGCATTCCAACTTCAGGGAATTTCTTGCTCAAAGTGCCAACGATAATTTCATTAGAGGCTTTATCTGCAGTTGTAACTGGAGAATTATCGGACTTAATTTCAACATCAAATCCATTCTTGTAATCCTTCATTATTTCAGCGCTGGCTTCAATTGCAACTTCGACCATAGCTTTTAGATGTTGAGAATACTCACCGAATGAACGGATGATAGCTTCGTCGCACATAGCGATGATTTTCTCAGCTTCATCTATCGAACTGATTGTGCAGCCAGATGCGTTAAAGTGACCACCGCCACCTAAACTCTTAGCGATAGCTTGAACGTTGATGTCACCGATGGATCTAAATTCTACGAATGCATTTCCGTCTTCTTTCTCAACGATAAAGCAGCTTACTCTAGAAGCGCCAATATGGCCTACTGAATTTACAAATCTAGCTGCAGAATTCGCGGCATATCCGTATTTCTTGCAGGTATCTTGGTCTATTACTTGATAAGCTGTACCCCAAAATGTCTTTTTGTAAGTTGATGTAAGGTAGCCTTTGAACATCATCGATTTCTCATCGACTTCGTACAAAGCGTTGTAGATGTATTCTGAGTCCGCTCCATCTGATAAAAGACGAGCACCAATATTTAAAGTGTCGGGTTTTATGGAAAACTGGAATCTACCGGAATCAGTAACCAATCCAATAAAGAATAGGTTAGCTGCCAATTCAGGAAGGTGATCGAACTTGGTGTAGAGCATCTGCGCTATCAAGTCGCAGGATGAACTTGCTTCTTCATCGACGAATTCTAATCCGCCGAAATTTTCTACGAAAACGTGATGGTCTATTTTAATCATCCCTTTTCCCTGTATAGAGAACGCTCTCGAATCACTGACTCGAGCTTTATCGGGCAAATCGCAAGTGATGATGAGGGAGTTAGCGATGGTTTCGTCATCCACTTCATCAGCGAGCGGAAATTTATTCAATCCATCTCTAAAATCAGTACCTAAGACGTAAATAGATTTGGTCGGATAAAAATGTTTCAAAGCCGCTTTTAATCCCGCAGTTGAACCGTAACAATCGCCATCTGGATGAAAGTGACCGAATATAGTAATAATATCATTCGCTTCCACTAATTTAAAAAAATCTTCAATTTTGTCCATATGTAATCCTTTCTTATAGAAAAAATGAGGTGAGGAAAAAGATTTCCCCACCTCTATAAAACTTTAATATTTCAAATTGAATTATTTAGCAGCTTTGCCTAAAGAACCGAACATGGTTGCTTTTTCCAAAACTGTTTTTCTAATTCCTTCCATACCAGGGCCAATGATCTTACGAGGATCATAGACTTTGGAATCATTTGCAAGAACTTCACGGACAATCTTTGTCCACACTTGTTGACATTCAGTATTGATATTGACTTTGGATGTTCCACGAGCGATAGCTTTGCGGAAATCTTCTTCGGGAATACCTGAACCACCGTGTAAAACCAAGGGAAGTTTGACTAAGCCAGCAATCTCTTCCATTTCATCAAAACCAAGTTTGGGTTCGCCGTGGTAAGGTCCGTGTACCGAACCTAAAGCAGGAGCTAAGAAATCAAGGTGAGTTTCGTTGACCATGCGCAAGCATTCTTGAGGGTCTGCATACATTGTTTCAGCGATAACATCTTCTTCTTGTCCACCAACTTTACCAAGTTCAGCTTCGACGGTGACACCGCGGGGATGTGCATAATCGACAACCTTCTTGACAACTGCAATATTTTCTTCG
>Ga0172378_10003523_pt1 | contig 14705 bp, 11 predicted proteins | sample GrowelOW332metaG_FD_119755 | JGI IMG/M metagenome (GOLD analysis project Ga0172378, IMG submission 119755) | Groundwater microbial communities from an aquifer near a municipal landfill in Southern Ontario, Canada - Pumphouse #3_1 metaG | ecosystem: Environmental > Aquatic > Deep subsurface >... | reverse complement strand
TATTCACCCGAACCGTCGATGCCGATTCCATTAAACCACCTGCCTGCACCACCAGATCCTCCAAAGTCGTGTTCTTGGCAAAAGTGAATACACCCGGACGGGCCACTTCACCGTGTATAGTAAGAATACCCTCTTCCTGCAAATCGTGAATACTGGGTATATATAGAATATCATTTTTTAGCAAAGGCACATCCGTTGTTTCACCCTTCAACAACCCCTTCAGGTCGATGGGGATAATCTCCAGCGTAAGGTCTTCGTGCTGGCGGCGCAGTTCGGCACGGTTCATAAAGGCATCCCCGGTAATACCCTCCGCCTTTTCGATCAATGTCTTTACACTGTTTACTCCGGCATTCAGCTCGTACAAACCTTCCCGGTACACAGATCCTTTAATCTCCACCCGGTTTTCAAAACGATCCAATACGGCACCCACGGTAACCACATCGCCGTCGGTCAGCTTAAAGGAGGCATAATCCTTTTCGTCTATATTGAATATCTGGTGCTCCCGTCCGCTCTTACGCATCAGCCGTACCGTTTTGCTGTAGGCATCGCCCGTAAAGCCACCGGCATAGTGCAACAAAGTAGCCGCACTCTCGCCGGTTTTCATTTCGTAGAACAGCGGGCGTTTCACGTTACCTGAAATATCCACCAGGCAATCGTAAGGAGGCACAATAATCACATCCCCCTCCATCAACCGTATATCGTCATTGAATTTACCTTTCAGAATATAATCGTACACATCCAGCGATGCCATCTGCTTACCACCCCGCATCACCTTTACATTACGGAGACTACCAATGGCATTTACCCCACCGGCACGGTACAGCGCATGGAAAACCGACGAAAAAGCCGAAAGCGTATAGGTACCCGGTACCGACACTTCCCCCATGATGTTAATCTGGATGGAACGAATCTGACCGAGTGTAAGCTTTATATTGGAAGTGGTACCACTCATTACCCCGGCGTAAATACTATTGAATTTCCGCTGCACGTAGGCGTTTGCCTCGGTTACTGTAAGTCCGTTCAGATACACGGGCCCCAGATTCTTCACATTGATGTTGCCATCCGGCGAAATTGTTTCGGTAAATGTATTCTGAGAAGCCCCCCAAATATCGATAATCACCTGATCGCCCGGACCAAGCAGGTAGTTGGCAGGAGTTGCCATATTACTGTTCGGCTCGAAGGAAAGATTCCTGTTTGTAAAGACATCCCGACCAAAAACAAGCGGTCCTTGCTCACTTGAACTTGTCGTGACAGTAGGATCACCCGTTTCCGATTGAACTTCGTCCAAGGAACCCGGCGTAAGCTCCTTTGTTGGATTAGTAGTCCGGTTTCGGGAAATGGAAGCCGCCGATTCATTTTCCTTCCCCCCCCCCTGGCTGGCTTCGTATTTCTTTTTGATACGCTCCAACTGTTTGGTATCCACCCCTTTAGATTTGAGTTCCAGCGCCATCTGATTCTGGCTCTTTCCGGCCATTTGGGCCTGTTTTACATACTGGATTACCTGATCATCGGTCATACTTTGGGCAAATAGTATGCCCGAGCAAACGAAAAAGCATAGGATCAATGCAATGATTTTACGCATAACTATAGTTTGTTGTTTTTATTCTGAATTTTAAAATGCGGCAAAGTTCTTATATTTTAATGATATATACAAAATTCTGATGCAATTCAGGGAAAGAAGTTAATCTTTAAAACTTTTCAATGTACGGGTTAGCCCCTCTTTGGCACTAACAGGCATCCGTTCAATTCCAAGTGCTTTTTTTATTTTGGAATTACTTACCACGTAGTTCTCTGTCAATTTTTGTAGGCGTTCTGTATTAAGAGGTAAGTGCAGTACACTACCCAAAGAGGCTAAACCCTCCATTAATCCTTTGGGTAAGTGCCAGATACGAGTCCTCTTTCCCAAAGATTTGCACATCACCTCAATAAGTTCGTTAGTAGAAAGCGCCTCATCATCTCCCATGTGGTAAATGCCCGAAGGAACATTCCCTGAAACAAGTCCATTAATCACAAAACATAGATTCTCCACCGATGTAAACGACCTCCGGTTTTCGAACGCGCCCAGCGGCCATGGAATCCCTTTGCGAACCACACTATAAAGCAAATTCAGATTTCCCTTATTGCCTGGTCCGTGAATCATACACGGGCGCAAAATATACACTTGTTTTTCTTGTTGAATATCCAGCTCAAAATTTTCCTGGATGTATTTTTCCGCAGCAATTTTACTCTCTCCGTACGGCCCTTTAGGATCAGGGACTACTTCCTCTGTAAGCATATCACCTGCAACAAAATCTGCCGCCGCTTTTACTGAACTAAAGAAAATAAATTTTGAGGCAGACGATGAGAGGAAATAATCGAATATCTTTTTAGTAAGTCCCGTGTTTATATCAAAATAGACCTGAGCTTCACTCTTGTTCTTCGTATCATGTGCCTTACCGGCAAGATGAATAACCACATCCATTTCTGGCAACCTGTTTTTCTCCAGATCTTCCCAGTTAAATGTCTTTATCACCCTGATTTTCTCCTGAGTCACTATATCCAATCCGTATATTGCATATTTATTCCCAAGCGCTTTTACAAGATTTGATCCCACAAATCCATGGATTCCAGTTATAAGTATTTTCATTGATTTATAGTAGATCAGACAAACTTAAAATTCCATTTTTTTTCTTTTAGGGTAAACCTTAAAAAAACCGAACTTACGCCAATATGTAATAATACTTTTGATGAATATAATCATATATTTTCTGCTTCTTCGCGCTGATCTAGAGCCTTTATAAGTGATTTGCATTTTAGGATAATATACAATTTCATATCCTAATTTTCTTACTCTGGTGCACCAGTCCATGTCTTCACAGTACATAAAATACTTATCATCAAATCCTTTTGATTGTATATAAATATCTTTTCGAATGAGGATAAAAGCTCCTATTACCCAATCTACAGTTTGAATCTTTGAATAATCGATTTGCTTTGATAAAATAGACTCTCCGTTAACAATAAATCTTTTTATCTGTCTTACAAAAAAACTTTGAATCGTAACATAATCTCTACAACTATCTTGAATGTTTCCTTCATTATCTTTTATCTGTGGGGCGACGATTCCTATATTCTTGTAGGAATCCATAAAATCAATCATTTTTCCAAATCCCTCTACTATCTCAATGTCGGGATTTGCTATAACAAGATATTGTCCTTTTGCTTGTGCCAAACCGTTATTCATTCCATAAGCAAATCCTCCATTCTTATTATTGAATGACCATTTGATGTTTCGAAATTTCAAGAGAATTTTTTTCTGAAGTTCTTTATCATACATAGAATTTGATGATACAATAATCTCATAAGGGATATTCTTACAAGATTTTTCTATAGATGAAATACAACGCTTTATCTCTTCTATTGAATAGTATTCAATAATAATTATCGATATTTTAACTTTATCCATTATTTTATATTGAGAAAAGTAAGCTTTTAATATTCGGCTGTCTCTCTGATTTAATGAGCAAATAAGCCATATTATTAAAAAGCTAGTTCTTTCTTTATTTATTATTAAGCCGGTTACAGTGTATTAGCTGCAGATAATCGCATTCTCCCTTGATTAAAGAGCATAGTACATCCTTGATCCAAGCGACATGTGAGCCATCGCGCATCTTGCAGCTTTCCACCAGTGTATACATATACGCATCATTACTGACTCCTTGATGAGAGCTATAATTCATATAATTCTTTCATATCAAGACGACCGTTTTTATTTGCCTCTTTCCTTTGTAGTTGGTAATACTCCAATTCCTAATTTCAATATATCTGACAATGACTTTCCATCTATAATAAGCATAGTTTGTTGCTTTTCGTAGCAGACCACTATACCTTTTCAGTTTATGATGATAATGACTTTCTATCTGGTTATAAAGATAGCCAATAATAGTAACTGATTTTTTTTTGTCGTGATTTCTGTTCTTTATGGGATGAATCTTATAAGCATTGTAGCCGTCTGTTTTTATGTTACCTTAAAAAACGGACAGAAAATCAAAATCAGACCGATGCACTTGAATTGAAAACTAGAAGATTGATACGGACTTGTAATCGGAGCTTCTGAAGAAACGGTTTCTATTTGTGCGTAAAACTGATCATTTCACAAATGCTTTCAATAGTATTTTTTGAAAACACTATCTCTTTGATATTTATCTCATAAAGCTACGTAATCTGTCTTTTAAGGTATAAGAGTGTTTTTAAATTTTCTATGCTACAAATCTAAATAGAATTAATTTTTAATACAAGAGCCGCGTAATTGATGTTTATAATATTATTTCACCAATTAAATTACAGTAGTATAGATTATTATGCTAATTGTCTGTGGTCTTATAGGATATTAGCTACAAGTGTAAATATTAAGAAATTACAATTTATTAATTAGTTTTTCGGATGTGTATGTCATATTGAAAATCGATTTTAGTTTTATCCTTTCTTTTTTTTCAAGAGACGGAAAGTTGTTTAATAGTTGTATTAATTCTTTTGCTGTATTAAAAAGATTTAATGCTTTCCAATTATTAAGATTTATATTTTCAATTCCTTCGAACGCAATATTTGTTCCTATAACAGGCGTTCCTGTTGCTAAAGATTCTATGACTTTAACCTTTACACCAGCGCCATTAAATATTGGTGCTAATAAAGCCTTAGATTGCATAAGAACAGAATATGGATTATCTACAAATCCCATATGTTTAACGTTCCGATACAAACTTATTTTTTTTAAAATAACTTCAGACAATGAAGGCCCCATTATTAAAATATTAGTGTTGTCGATGAATGGCAAAATATTTTCTATAAACCATTTTAAGCCTTCTTCGTTCTCTTTTCTGTTCCATGCAGCATACAACACATAAGAGTTGTTAAATTCAATATCATCATATGATAATTCACTTAGGCTTTTGTCAATGTAAAACGATACTGGTTCTATTTTTAAATTAAAAAAAGCCTTGGCCAATTCAGCGTCTTTTTGACTAAAACAGAAAATTTCATTGGCGTGTTTGAGTAAGGCTTTTTCCGATGTTTTGACAAAAGAGAAACTGATATTTAGTCCTGAATTTTTATATCTAAGATATTTTTGTGTAATTATATCGTGACACATCATTATCTTATGAGGATGGTTAACAAAAAGCGAATAAACAAAAATCTGACTGAAATCAAAGTATACTATATCATAATCTTTTGATTTTCTTTTTAGTAGTCGTACAATACTCAAATTAAATCTTGCCGTAAAAAATGGATGAATAAATAAAAGTTTTAAAATATTTGCGGCTTTTGTCCAAATTGAATTACTAACAGCAAGCAATACATGTATATTGTTATTTAGTTCTAACGGATGTTCATTGTATTTAAAATAAATTAAATCTATGTCATACATTTGCGACAAATCATTAAGAAGTTGTCTTGTATAGTTCTGTCCAGCGGTTAATCTGTTTGGAGGAAAGGCGGTGACAAAAAGAATTTTTTTCATGAAAAATATTATTCGCAATATTAAATACTATTTATTATTTGTATAAACTTGTGTATAAAAGGTTTCATAGTCAGAAATCATTTTCTTTAATGAGTATTTATTTGCAATCTCGTAAGATGAAATAGCATATTTATTACGTAGATTAGTTGAAATAAATAGTTTTTCAATACAATTGAAAAGATCTTCATGACTATGAGTTTTGAAGAATAAAGCATTATTTTCATCCACTAAAATCTTTCTAAAAGAAGGAATGTCTGAACAGACGATGGGAAGTTTCATCGCCATCATTTCTAATAATGCAATACTCAGTCCTTCATATTCTGATGGGAAAACACCTATTTGGCAGATTGAAATTACCTTTTCTACATCATTTCTTTCTCCATGCATTTCAACGAATTCTGACAGACCATTGTCTGTAACATATTTATTTATTTTGTCCTTAAGTATTCCATCACCTACTATGTGAAGTTTAATAGACGGATACTTTATTGATAAATTTTTTATAGATTTTAGAAGAGTAATGTGGTTTTTACCTGGATGCAATCTTGAAACATAAACGATGTTAAAATACGAATTTGGTTTATGGTTCATTTGAGTAAAATTTTCTCTGTTAAATTTGTTCAAATCTACACCGTTGTTAATAACTATGAAATTATTGTAACTTTTTTTTAATAAAGGATAACATTTCTCATATACATTTTCAGAAACTGCTATTAAGTTAGTCTTACAATATTTGTAGCAACATCTTTCAATTACTAATTTGATATAATGCCAGAATGAAATATTATCATAATGAATACCAGAAGTATGTATTGTGTGAAAGTGTTTTGCTTTTTTACAGGCATATTTAATAGAAAATAACAAAGGGAATAACCTGCACTGATAGATATGAGTGTGAACAATTTGGGGCGATTCACTTTTTATAATTCGCGCAATTTCAATAAAATGTTTCAATAAAAAAAAAGGAGACATTATATCTGTTCGTTTATAAGGGAGGGTTCGTAGTCTAATATTTGCATTTAATTTGATTTTTTGAGTTAACTCATCGTTACTTAATGTCAATATACAAATATCGAATTTATTTGTATCTAAATTATTACAAACATCTATAACAAGATTTTCCATTCCTCCAATGCACAATGAATCTAGTATGTGTATTATTTTTATTTTATTCATAATTACAATTTTATTAATTTTCGATTATCGTCCACACTCTTTAAGTTTACAAAATAAAATAAGTAAAAAAGAAAAAAGATATCAGTAAATCCTTTAAGATTTAAAATTAAAAGAAGTAAAACAGAACTTGTAAATAATGATACATATTTTCTTTCAAGTTTATCATTAATAAGCTTTATTGCTACAATCTGGAAAACAAAATAAGAGAGAAGGCCAATAATTCCAAAATAATATAATAACCTTAGATAACCGACATCTATATGTTTATAGTAGCTTTCTGGGTTTTGGGGATCAATATAATGACCATCCCCAATTATGTAGGTTTTGATACTTGTTGGATATACATCGTACATTTCTTTTAATCTATCTGTTGAAGCAGATTCTAATTCTCCGCTTTCGAAGTAATTGATTGCAAGTTCAAATCCAAAATTCATCGCTAATGACAAATTATCTTTAAGTCTAGAAGGAAGTATCCAAATAATAGAAGAAATTAAAATAGAAAATATTAATATTGATTTAAATAAGTAGATCAATTTGTCTCCTATTTTAAATTTCATAAATTTACTTTTATGCAATGCTATTAGGATTGAAATACTACCTCCAATAATAGTCGTTCTTGACATCATTATACCAATGATCAATATTAAAAAAAAAACGGAAATATATAAAAAGAATTTGTTAAAATTGAACTTTCTCTTTTTTAGAATAATAGTAATTAGTATCAACGCGAAGGAATTTGTAATACCTGCACCAAAGAAATACGATCCAAATCCGATTAATCTAAATTCTCCAGTTTCATTAATAAGCATCTTGTCTAAGTCTGACAATGATAACATTGAAAATAACAAATTTTTAAAGCTTGGTGAGATAAATAACAGTGCAGCAAGTATTACTTGACAGAATATAACGGTTATAATATAATTTGCAACTAAGTTAAATGAAATCTTTTCGTAAATTTTTTTGAATAAAAAACTTATAAAATAAGCCGAAAACATGATTAATAAAATGGATATCGGATATTTAATGAATGAATAATCATGTGTGCAATTATATAGCAAAGATATAATTGTAATGACAAAAATGTTAATTAGCAGAAATCCAATAATATAATTAATCTTATTGATCGAAAGCTTACCTTTTATTAAATGTGAATATTGTTTGATAAAGTAGAGTACTATTCCACATATCGCTAATATCACTCTCGAGCCTAATCCAAAAGGAATAAAAAAGAATTGGATCGAATAAATATATAGAAATAGAATTATCAGAAGTAAACTTTTACTAATGATTGATTTTATTTGAACATTAATATCAGGCATTTTGTTATTTAATCGAGTACCATTTCCATTCATTAGGGTTAATATGTTTTAAAATAATTAAGACAAAGTGTTTAAATCTAAATTCTTTTTTTGACCAAACTAATGAAAAAATGAAATACGTTAGGCTTTTCCATGAATATTTATCCATGGACATATAGTAAATAAAAAGAATAGAGAGAACACATTTTTTATCAAAACTACTAAGCAAATTTAATCTTTTTTTTGCCTGATTTTGATAAGACACTGTATTTGTAAACTCAAATGAATTTAGTGGAGTCAGTCCATTTTTTATTAAAGTACGAGCAATATATTCCCTTCGTATTTTTGTCGCCAGTCCAATTTGAATTTCAGTATATTTATTTGTAATTTGATTTTCGGATAGTCGGTACATCAATAAGCATTTTTTTAAATTACCTAATTCTCCGTGATTTGCTAATTCCAACCATAGTTTATAGTCTTCAGCATGTAGATAGTCGGCATCGTACCAAATTTTATTTTCGTCAAGTATTTTCTTTCTTATAATTGCTGTGGGGTGTAATATCGGAGAGTCAAATAACCCGAATAACAAAATTTCTTCATTATTTGTAGGCAGATGATTCCATTTTACTGACTTGTTTCCAAAAGTACATACATATGTTCCAGAAGCAACAATCTGCTTATTTTTTTCCATGAAAGCAACTTGTTCTTTTATCCTGTCTTTTAACATTATGTCATCAGCATCCATCCGGATTATATATTTCCCTTTTGCCATGCCTATGCCTATATTCAGTGTCGCAATTAGTCGCAAATTTTGCTTGTTTTGATGAAAACTAATACGAGAATCTTCAAATTCATTAATTATACTTGCACTATCATCAATTGATCCATCATCTATAATGATTAGTTCGAAGTCAGTATATGATTGGTCAAGAATACTTCTAATAGATTCTGAGATGGTTTTCTCAGAATTGTAAACAGGTAATATAACTGATACTGTCATTGTTTGAGAATTTCAATATTAGAGAAATCTTTTAGCCATGTATTATAAAAATTAATACTTTTATTGTAGTTGTTGTCAACAATTACAACCTTTTTATCGAGTAAAATACCTAGTATCATACCATGCAGTCTAGTAGTATAAATATATTCAAACTCATTAACAAATTCTACTCCTTTTCTAATATATTTAGTCCTGTTATTACATGAGTTTAATCCATATTCATGACTAACGAAATGATTAAATAGTTTTGATTTCTGAAGCCATCTAGAAAATTTTATTTTTTGCAAACTAAATAAGTATACTATGTGATTAATGTATTTATTATTACTAAATGTAGGCCAATCTGTTACTAAGTAATTATAGTCTTTTGGTAAAGAATTTATAATGAAATTTATATAGGACGGATCAACTTTTTCTTGATCTGTTCTATGCATTATTAATACCTTATTCTTTGCTTGTACCACTTTCATTGAAAAATCATTAAAAAAGGCCATGTCTGGTAATAGCAAAAGCTTCTCTTTTACAATATGTTCCGATAAAATATCGTAAGAAAGTTTGTCTCTAACGCAGATTGTCAGATTATTGTGCCTATTATATATTTTTGCCTCTTTTTGTAATTGTTTTTTATCAGAATAAAAGACAGTTTGCGGTAGTATAATTATTTTATTATTTTTATAATTTTCTATTACATTCAAACGTAAAGTTTGGCATTCTGGATACAAATCACCAAAGTTACCACCACCATGAAAAAGTATAATTTCATTTGTAATTTTTGTGTAATCAATATTGTAAACATTAGCTGAATATTTTCGTTTTTGTTTAACATACTTATCCAAAAAAACTAATTCACCCTCCCAAATAAGATTGTCTCCAATATTTGGATGGTTAGGAACATCAAGTAAAATGTAATCTGAATCAATTAGTGGAACCAATGATCTTATTATAATATCGTTTAATCTAGCTATGTTATAAAAGTTACTCATTGTCATTTTTCCTGAAATTTTTCTTTTGTTACTTTAATAAAATAAGTCAACCCCATATCTTTTAGAATATGAATAATGTTTTTTATGCGAGCGATATTTCCTATGTTATAATCAGGAATCAAAGTTTTGAGATTTCTTTTAATTTTATTTTCGCTGAAATTTGTTTTAATCACTTCATAAGTCATAGGAGCTCTTTCAGCCAATTTTGGCAACTCCATATAGTTTCCGTAAAATTTCTTTAAAAATTCATTGTAATTGTTAGGGACAGAAAATTGATATCCTTCAAATTCAGCTTTTTTGAGAGGAAAAATTTCATTACTCTCTATTTTTAAATTTGTCGAAAATTCAAAATAAGGGTGAGCTAATAAAGAATTTTTCTCTGTAGCATCACCAGTCCCATATTGATTATTATATTCAGATAAAAAATTGTTTTTTTCTTCATAGTACTGTTTACTGCCTAATTTAGCATATTTATTATCTGTTTTATATATTGACTTATTAAATATATAATAGTTAGCCAAATTTCTTAATTTGTTATTCTCTTTAATTCCTTTTTCATTTTCTGGGATAACATTGACTGGCCTGATATCTAATTTTATAGGAGTCAGTAAAAGCGAGCCCCTCAGTCTCAAATAAATATTTTTTTTACTGGCAAAGTAGTTGCAACAATGCAGGTTCTGAGCTGATGAGAAAAATAGATATGTATTTTTGGTTCTATCAGAATATTTTTCAAGGGCTTTAATTAATTTTAAATAATCTTTTTTTAGTAACGATATATCTATGTCATCATCCCAAGGAATAAAACCTTTGTGTCTTATTGCACCAATCAAAGTACCTCCATCAAGCCAATATTTTATATTTTCTTTAGTGCATATATCATCTACAATAATTAGTAATTTTAACATTTCATTTTGAATTAATTCTATGTCTTTTATTTTGTAGTATTGACAATCATTTTTACATGTTAATACATGAGTGTTTTTTTTTGTTGTAATCATTGTTTGAATCGTTAATTTAGTAAATTAAATTTATTTGCAACATAGCCTCTATACAAGACAATAAATAGTTCAGGTATAATATATATAATTGAAAGACTGATTAAATTAACTTTATTAATCATAATATAAATAGTGACAAGCAATAAATAAATAAGTAAACTATATACTACACTATAATTGTATTCCTTGATATGGTTCATAACCACTAAAGTGGATGCTCCTAAAATATAACTACAACCAACAATAGGTAAATACAAACTTAATATCATTAATGCAGGTATAGCATCATATAAAGCTTCTCCTCCCAATAAAGTTACAATATGAGTTGAGAACAGACATACTAATATACTTAAACCTACACCAGCAAAACCAACAAAAACAAGCATGGTTTTTACAATCTTCATATTTTTAGTTTTTGCAACATTCGGATATAAGACCTGTGCAACTAATGTAAATGGGATTTTCATTATATTGATTACTTTCAAAGCTAAATCAAATGATGCTACCATTCCATAACCAAAATATATACCAATTATAATTGTATTAGATCTTTCTATTATTACTGATGCAGCTCTTGAAAAGAAGAAAGGGATGCTATCCATAAAATAAGTTTTAAGTATTGAGAATGGTATTAAGGCAAATTTCAAACCATATCTTCTTCTTATAATGTGAATAGCCATGAATGAAGATAATATTCCACTAAATGAGTTTAAAATTGGAATCAAACAATAATCTTTTGGACTTTTTATAAATACAAAAATACATGCTGTGAATAAAAATTTAACTGTAAATGAAATAAAAGTAATATATTTCATTTTTTCAATTCCTTGGAAAAACCAAGAGGGAAACAGTATTTCCTGAATACAAAGGCCAAAACTAACTATGTATAAAAACTTATATTCGGTTTGTATGTATAACGAAACAAACGGGAAATATAAGCAAGCGGATATGCTCGATAGAAGAAGTTTAATAATAAGTATACTGTTAAAAATCTCAGAGAGTTTTTTTGTGTCATTTCTGTTTTCACTAATATTTTTGGTCGCAGAAACATTAAATCCAAAATTAATTAATATAGTAATATATGCTAATATTGCTTGCGAATACACAATGACACCATATAAATCTTTACCTATGACCCTTATTAGGTAAGGGTAAGTAAGAAGAGGAAGCAATAGCCCGACTATCTCTAATATAGATAAATAAGAAAAGTTCGCTAATATAACTTTGTATTTTTCTATATAAGATTTACATCTATTCAACACTCAATTTTTGATTTTAGATGTTTTAAACATTCAATTATTTTGTCATTATCTACTTTATTTCGGATAGCTATTCTTATATAGTAATCATTTAAAATCCCAGATTTGTTTTTGCAGTCTTTAATTAAAATATTATAATCGTCTAGTAATAAGTTTGTGAGTTCAGTCGATGTATAGTGTTCACGAATTTCGCACAGAAAATAATTAGCTTGAGATGGGATAATTCTTAAGTATGTAATTTCTTGTAGTTTATCATAAAACCTATTTCTTTCAGATATAAACTCTTTAGTTGCCTTTTGGTAAAAATGTTCATATTTGCTAAATATCTGCAAATAATATTCTGCAAATGAATTTATATTCCAGATAGAGACATCTTTTCTTATTTTGTTTAATAAATTAGTGCTAGATGTCGCGATTATACCTAAACGTAATCCTGGAACTCCATACGATTTAGAAATACTTTTAATAACTGTTAAATTGTTATATTTTTCTAAAATCTCATCTTTTAATAACGTGTTTTCTTCGGAACCATCAGAAAAGTCTACAAAAGATTCATCAATAACAACATTAATTTTTCTTTCATTACACCAGTTAATCAACGAATCAAGATCTTTTTTGCTAATAAAATTGCCAGAAGGATTATCAGGATTTATTAATAGCAAGGATGTTATTTTTTTGTCAGCAAAGTATTTTTTTAAATCATCCGAAGTGTAAGAAAAGTTTCTGTTATCTGGAGTATAGGTTATTATGTCAACAGATTTTTTTCTATTTGAGTATTCTTCAAAGGTAGGTAATACAATTCCTACTTTGCCATCCAAATGACACATAAGACTTTTAATAAGTTCAGCAGCACCATTGCCTACACAAACATATTCTTGTTTAATCCCAAAGTTTTTAGCGATTAGCATCGAATTAACCTTCAAACCTGAAGGATATTCACTAAGAAGTCTGTCGAAGTTTGCTTTTAATTCGTTTTTCATCTGTTTTGGTGGAAAGTATGGATTAACCAAATAACAAAAATCAATTAGTTTAGGAAATCTCCAATAACCCCCATATCTCTTTTGGTATAATGACAACTTATTTTCGGAATCAGCAAATAAAGTTTCCGCAATATCTAAATCTTGAATATCATCTATTTCATACCATTTTTCATTTTCTAAAGGTAAACCTTTAAGTCCTGTTTTATCTAGCATTGCTAGTACTCTCAACACCTGTTCATAATATTCATTATTACCAAATGTTTTACTATATGCTTCAAGGAAGGGTACATAACGATTCCTCGAAAAACTTTGGCTGAATTTGTAAATATTTAGTGTTTTGTAATATATATCTACGTTGGCGTAATTCAAAGATTGTTTAGGAACAAAATTGTTTATGAAGTTGTTTTCATCTAAAACAGTCATAGTTCCATCCATCCATGGTTCATATTTCGCAACTAAAGCCAAATCAGGATAAGGATCAGATATTATTTTATTGAAAATCGAATCTTCAAATATTAAGTCAGATTCAATTAGAAGTGTATCATCTTCCTGTAGTTGATTTTTTGCAAGAGAGAGTGAATATATATTATTAGTCTTATCGTAAATTGGATTTTCAATATACTCTATTTGAATGTTGTTAACCTGATTTCCAACATATTTTTTTAATTTCTGTCCCTCGTATCCTATAACAATAATAATTCTTTTTAAATCATGTTGAGTTAATTGATCTAGCATACGGTCAATTAGAGTTTTACGATTTACTTTTACCATACATTTTGTGCTTTCTTTAGTTAGGAATCCTAGACGTTTTCCCATACCGGCTGCTAATATTATTGCTTGCATTATTTAATATTTTCTTTTAAATTGATTTAATAATATAAATTTTGTTGTAGATAAACTAATAGGTTAATTCATTTAATATTGGATGCTTTTTGTCTTTATCAGACAATATCACATTTGCGGGATCGATCATCCAATCAATCCCTATGGAAGGATCGTTCCATGCGATTGCTCCTTCCTCTTGCGGAGCATACAAATTATCGCATTTGTACTGGAATACAGCAATTTCGCTCAATACAACAAAACCATGAGCAAATCCTCTGGGCACGAATAGCTGACGTTTGTTTTCTTCTGTTAGTTCTACGGAGACGTGTTTGCCGAATGTGGGGGAGTCTTTTCGGATGTCTACGGCTACGTCCAGCACTTTTCCTTTTACTACTCTAACCAATTTTGCCTGTGCGTATTCGCCTTTTTGGAAGTGGAGGCCTCTTAGTACGCCGTAGCTGGATTTGGATTCATTGTCTTGTACAAAGGTTGTATTGCAGACTTCTTCCTGAAATTGTTTTAGTGAAAAGGATTCGAAGAAGTAGCCGCGTTCGTCTCCAAATACTTTGGGTTCGATAATCAGCACATCCTCTATGTCTGTTTTAATTACATTCATTCTTTTATCAAATTTAGCAGGTACTGACCGTATTGGTTTTTGATCATCGGCATTGCCACTTCTTTAACTTGTT
>Ga0172378_10003522_pt1 | contig 14706 bp, 8 predicted proteins | sample GrowelOW332metaG_FD_119755 | JGI IMG/M metagenome (GOLD analysis project Ga0172378, IMG submission 119755) | Groundwater microbial communities from an aquifer near a municipal landfill in Southern Ontario, Canada - Pumphouse #3_1 metaG | ecosystem: Environmental > Aquatic > Deep subsurface >... | reverse complement strand
AGGAAATCGTCTTTAAATAACTCTTCTTTTTCCATCTTATTTTTAGTTTTCAAATTATAAAAAATATATGAGATTTTATCCCCTTCTATTTTTCAACTTACACACTTTATAAGATGGTGTCTAAAAATACATTATTCTATATATTATTAAAATATCCGAATTCTTCATCTATTACTAATCTCCTATCTAAAAACAAATTACTCATTTCACAACTTGTATCCGGAATAAGAGCGCATGAATGACAAGCCGCCAAATTTAATTGACCTACTCCCTGTCCTTCACTTTCATAACAAATTGGATCTAAGGAACAATTCTTCGCTCGCTGCAACGCACTTATTATGATTTTTCGCAATTTATCCATGTCATTGCACAATTTCGTTAGACCTCCTAAATAGCCATCAGCACCATCATACGCTGAGATTAAAAATCCATACATGTTATCACTAACATATAATCGCTCCTGTAAAGAAGACATAGGATAGCCACAAACATATTCAAGCTCCTTTATTAGCAAATGAGACAATGTATGAATAAGAACTTTTCGTGGAGTTATTTTTTTTGCTTCAATTTTATGAAAAAGCCAATCAGACTTTTCTGCATGATTTTGAATTAAAATTATTCTATTTTTAACAGATTCTTGCTCTTCCCATTTTTTTAATTTTTCTTTAATCAGTATAAATAATATTCCTTCTCCATAATTTTCAACAGCCGGCAATATTCGAGTTTGAAAATCATACATTGATAATGATTGCCTCTTAACTTTATATTCATAACCATCTTCATTAATCAAGACACTATCTGTATCAATAGGCTCATTCCTAGTAAAAGAAGTTTGTACTGTAATCTTTTTTAACCTATCTATTTTTACCAATTTTTCAAAACCATTTAATTTATTATCAACTTGAATTTGCCTAAATTTTATAGCATTATTTTCAGGTTGCTGATTATTTAAAAAATAATCATATTCAGCCTGCTTATAAATAATTTCAGGTATATATATATCATCAGGTCTTTCTATATATTGCTTTATAATATCTATTGAAATATTATTTCTCCTGGCAAATTTAGCCAGATCTTTTTCTTCAAATTCTGGATCATTTAAGATATCATCGACCTCTTTTTCATTATCTTTTGATAGTTCTAATATTTGTTTTTCAGGTATCCATAAACCACTTAATGTATTGGCATAATAAACACTATTACTTGTTTTAATTTTTACTGTTGCTCTTTTATCACAAGCATCCTCAATAAATTTTCCATTTTTATAACCAAGCCAATACTTTTTGCCAAAACATTTTTGAGAAAAACCAAAAATTCCCTTTAATGTAGCTGAAGTTCCACAATTTTTACATTTTATATGAATACCAGATAAATCTGTATTATCTTCACTTACAAAATAATACAACTCTTGTTTAATGCAACACTTCTTGTATTTTAATTGTATTGTGGATTTATTTCCCTTTTTATTATCATCTTTTTCTTCTTTCCTATTATTCCAGTATTCCCATGGTAAATCCTGAATATGTCCATCATCGCAAGTCATAATAAAACGAATTTGTTCTAAATGTTGTCCTTTACACCTTGGGTCAAAACATCTCAAATCAAATTTTTCATTACTCTGCCAATGCTGAATCCAATCCCTTAAATGCATAAACCGATGACAATGTGGACAATAAAACCATTCAGGAAAATATTTTGCCTGAGGTTGTACTCCAACCTTCCAGGTATTTCCTTCACCAGGAATACTTACTATATGTTTTAATTTTGGAAAACGATAACGTAAACGATTCATTAATCTATCATCATCAATAATATATTTACTAAGTTCTTTTTCGTTATAATTTGGGTAACCCCATTTATCAAAAGTTTCTATTATAATAGATGCTTCAGATGAGTCAATTATAGAACCAACTCCGCCATATGATGAAATCATTTTACTTCTTCCATGATCCATATTATCTTCCATAATTTATTTTTATTTTAACATTTGGTTCAACACTTCGCATAGACTGCATACATACGAGTCTATCGTCTTCATTTAAGCTATTTTGAATTGGTTTCAACAAATTCTGTACTTTACTGTTGCTTTTTTTACTTCCATAATAAAACAAATTTGGGCAACCTTGAATTTTATAATCCCATTCTTCTGACAATGATTCAATCAAAGATGAAATAACCTGTTTATCTTCATCATCGGCAAAAGAGTTATTATTAAACATCTGCTTTAGATTATCAACCAACTTTTGTTTATTATCCTTTAAGTTCAAAGCACTTGCCATATTATTTGCAGCAAAACCCATTTTATGTCTAAAATAAGTAACCATCAAAGTAAAAAGCATTTTATCTAAAGCATTTTCGGCAAAAGGAGTAACACTTAGTGGTTCTACTTGTTTATAAAAAGTCTTATGAAAAAGTATGAAATCTTCAAAATAAGATAAATCTCTTGTATTATTTGGATCAAATAAAGTAAATACAAGACCTTCATTTTTTCTGGCTACACGACTGCTAGCTTGTATATATTCTGCTGTATTCGGTGGCATTCCATTCATTAACATTATATTCAATCGCTCCACATCAAGACCTACACTTATCATATTGGTAGCCAAAATAATATCCACTGCATTATAATTATCTAAATCACCTTCAAATGGAATGCCTAACCTATCTAAATTTTTTTTAATTTTCTCATTAGCTATTCTACTTGTAAGCTCCAGGTTATGATTATAATATGATATTTTATTATAATACTGACTTTGATTCATTAAATACCTCACATGTAGTTGCTTTACCTCTGGTATTAATTCAGCATTAATCTTATTGGCAAATCTTCCAATTTGTTTCAGGCTTTTGAAATAAGAAAGTATAGTCCAGAACTGATCAACCTGCTTTTTATTTTTATTATTTTTCCATAATTCTAATCTTGCGAAAAACAATGCAGCATTCAATCTCAGACTAGTCATTGTTTGAGTTTTCCCTGTTGGTAAAATACCAACATATCTTCTCTTACTGTCTGATAATGTTTTTGAGAAAAACGAATCATCAGAAGTAGTCGCATCCTGTGGAAAAACTTGTACCGAACGATTATATAAACCCTTTATTTGATTATCTACATTTTTTATAGTTGCCGTAGAAGCTATTATTTTAGGTCTTTGATTTTCTGTTGTACATAAAGATAATATTACATTTTCAAACAGCCCGACTAAACTGCCTAATGGCCCGTTAAGTAGATGTAATTCGTCTTGAATTATCAATTCTGGTTTCCTATTTTTATTACCATTTTGATCTTCTGAATTAAATAAACTTGTAGCTTCTGCTTTCCATGCCAATTGTGCAAATTTATCTACGGTCGCAAACAATATTGTTGGAGGATTATCATAGATATCCTCATCGACTAGGACAATAGGAAGACCTCCGTTCTTTTCTGAAAAACAGCATTTTTCGTTTAAGCAATAACTTTTAAGTCTATCTTTATATATTCTATGGCCTATTATAGGTTTACTGTTTTTTTGCTCACGACCTATTATTTTTGTATTACACCATTGACAGGTAGATAGTTGAAATGGATTTATAGTAGGCAACTTTTTATTTAACCTATCTAATGCATTATTTAGCTTTTTCTCTGCACAATTTTTATTAGGACCTTTAATTTTATTAGGAATTGTAGAACCTCCAACCCAAAATCCTATAGTAATTCTCTTATCTCCTAAATTTAGATGGTTTGGATGGTTTTTTCTAATAAACTCACAAGCCAAAACAAGTTTTGAAGCTCGTTCAAATTGTTGTGCAGAAAGCAATCGTAAGGTATAACGAATTATAATATTTACTCCATCATAATTTTTCGGATATTTCAATCGTCTCCAAAAAATCAGAAAAGCGGATAAAGCTAAATAAGCTTCTGTTTTCCCACCTCCAGTTGGAAAGTAAAGCAAATCAACCATATCTCTATCTTTTGAATCTTCTTCAATAAACGAAGGCAAACATTGCAAAATAAACGCTAATTGGAAAGGTCGCCAACATGGTATTTTCCCAGAATCAGGGTAATCTTTTGTTGCATAGTCATTATACGAATACTGTGGAGCATCTAATCTTTCAAAAGCTTCATAACCATCTTTCTTTTTACTAAAATGCCATTGATTTTGAAACATTTGTAAATAAATTGCCGTATTCGCTAATTGGAATGCCAAAAAAGCCATGGAATTTGTCTCTAATAAATCAATTCCTTTTTGTATCCGTGCCTGTATGTTTCTACACTTTTTAGTATTTATTGTTGCTAATGCTCTTTTCTTTAAGTCTAATTTCTTTAAATCTTTTTCTTCTGAACTAATCCAGATTAAATATGCATCAGATAATTTTTTTAGATTTAATATTATAGTCTCTTTATCCTTATTGAATTCTGAAAATCCTTTTATTTCCAATTTTTTTTTATCTATACTAGATATTTCCGTACTCTGAATTTTAACATTATACTGAGGCAAAAATGTAGAACTTATCCATTGAGGATTTTTCAAATCATTTTCACAACTTTCCCATGTACAGGATGTATTATGTCCAATACCATATGATAGTTTTTTACGATATAAAAAATCCAACATTCTATCTTCATACGATTTATATCGATTATTATGATATTCATTAAAAGGCAATAAATATGGCGTTTCTACCTGTATTTTTGTTTGGAACAAACAAGCCTTGTTTAAAATTTCTTTTCCAGGTGAAAAATTTTTACGAGAAAAAATATTTGTGTTTTCAATAAAGACCTTAATTACATAATTATTCTCTCTATCATATAATTTGACATGAAGAAATAAATGCTTTTTTAATGCTTCTTCATCTTTTTCACGCAAAGAATTTATATCAACATCTTTAAGCTCAGACAATAAAATTTTATAATGACAAATAGGTGCTAATTTTATTTTAGCTATAGGAATATTAGTTTTTATTTTATGATTGTATCGTCTATACTTATCTTTAAAAAATATTTTTTTTAAAGTATTAAATAAACCACTATTTTTATGATCTTTACCTAAAGAATATAAACATTCATTTCTACGATGCTTCTCCTCTTTATTAAGTTCCTTTGATAATTTAAGTAACTTGTTTTTATCATCATATTCTACAAATTCCTGCAAACTAAATTCTTCAAGAAGATTAATACTATCGCCATTATAAGGTAATGCAATATCCTTAATATTTTCAGGTTTAACCTTTTTATAATTCCCAAAAGAAATAGTAACTTTAATCTCAGGACAATCTTTAGAAACTACAAAGGAAACACCATATTTAGAAGGGAAAAAGGTACTTGCGGAATATTGAATTTCTTTATTCTCCTCTTCCTGCTTAATATCGTTTTCCCCTTTTACAGAATTATCTTCATCAGCAACAGAATTATTATCTTCTGCTAATTCTATCGGAATTCCTTCACCCTGATCATCATACTCTAGTACATTATCATTAACTGAAATCTGTTTAGGATATAATATGCCAGAATAATATCTCAACAATGGTTTACTAGCTATAATTTCATCCAAAAAATTAATCTTATCCGAACAGTCAAACAAATCTGATCCCGGACCAATCAGTTCTTTTTGTACTCGTGAAATAACCTTATCTCTATTATTCATCCTCAATCTCCTTTATTCCTATTATTGTTAATAATGGCATTTGCTTGCTAACAAATTTTTGTAATGTTTCGATTGTAAAATCTTTTTTCTGTAAAATTTCGCCTATCGATTTTTCTTTAAGAAATTGTTTTAATTCTTGTTTTATTCCTCGTCCTAAAACTATCATAGTGCTATTATACAGCCGTTTGGATTTTTTTATCAAAATAAATTTATCTTTCACGAAATTTTCATTAGGTATTACTTCATCCGCTAAAGAATATATGGCCTTTAAATCTGTATAATACATCGGGAATTTCCTTTTACCACTGAAATAAGAATCGACAGTATTTGGTAAAACCTTCAAACCATATTTTTTCAATTCCCTATATAATGATTCTCTATCCTGAATAACATTATCCAGTTCTTTTAAAATATCTTGCCAATCTTTAGAATGTTTCTCAATCTCTCCAAATTTATCCGGCTCTGTATCAACTGCAATTTTAAAAAGATCTTCGGCCAACTGATCTTTGGGATATATTCGAATTATATCACCTATTTTTAATCGATACGATTTAATAAGATTTCCTTTTATATCAAAAACAGTATCGTTGTTCTCTATCTCTACAGGATTACTTTGGGAAAAAGTAATCTGATATGATATTTGTTCATCATTATCTAATAAACTTTCATTTTCATCTTTGTAAATATCATAATCTACCTGAGAACGTTCATCAAGCTTTTGAATAACTTCTTCCAATGTAGGACTAATCTTCATAGGTATTTCAGGAATGAGTTCGTATTTTATTTTGCATAAAGAAAATCTATATTCACTGGATAATTCTTTTTCTATATTTACTTTATGATCCTGTAACTGTTTAATATACAAATCATATTCTTGCTGATATAATAGTAATTTTATATTATTAGGTATACTATCAATAAAATTAAAATCTTTTTTTGTACCATCAAATGAATAAAAAAGCAACGTTTTCTTTTTTGACAACCCTTTTTTTATTCGTTTTTTTAATTCTTTATAAGTTATAATCTTATCTGTATGCAATAAATCCTTAAGAAAATCAGAATCTTCACGATCTGCAATTATGATGAGTTCTCTTTTACTATCTTCCCATAATTGTTTTATTTTCTTGATTTTATATTTTTTATCTCTTAGATATTGTATGAACTTTTTCAATGCTTCTTTGGGATTATTATCTCCAAAATAATCAAAATCGTAGCATCCATCATTTCTTTCCAGCTCTTTATTCATCTTAAGTCGATAAAGAGCATAGTCATAAGTTTCTTCCTGTATTGAATTAAATGCTAAACGGAGGTAGTACCCATAATTTTTTAAATTAATAGGAACTTCCAGATTTGATACATATTTTTTTGCATCTTCAAAATTCTTGAATAGTGTATTTATATTCTCATCCTTAATTTTTATAATATCTATGTGATTACTTAAACTTGAATCAATGGCTGAAATTTCCTCTTTTTGCCATTTCCAAATAGTATTATTACAATCATATATTTCATCATCATTAGAAAGAACGATTAATTTAAACCCGTATTTTTGTTGATCATTAATTATTTGCGAAAGACAATCTGTATTAGCATTACACAATAAAATAGTATCTATAGAAACCTTCTTATTTAATAATTCTTCATAACAGGTTTCATATTTACAAGTCATATAGGCAATACAATCTTTTAATGCAGGTATTGATTTTATCTGTTTATGTTCTCCTTCTCTCGTAATAGGTAAATAAATTGAAGAAATAAATTTTTTGTCGTGTAAGTTCTTCCATATCGTCTGACCTGCAATCAGTACAATCTTTTTAGAAAAATAAGTTGGTAAAAATCCATAATCATTTACACCTGAAAAATATTTTTTAATATCTAATAATGCTCCTTTATGAAGATTTTTCTGAACTGGTATATATTTTTTAAGGAATCCATTATAATTTACAACAACTTTGAAGGTTTTATCAATCGTATTTGTTAAAAATACTTTCTCATTTTCATACTTATCTTTTTTAAAAATTAACTTATTTGAACCTCCAATTTTTTTTACTTTTTTAATTGTTTCTGGTGGAAAATCAGAAAAATTCTTAAAAATATATTTTGACAAGTACTCATATAATTTTTCTATAAGATCAGAATAGTCATAATTTATAGGGAAATCAAAACAAACATTCTTTTCTCTATAATTATTGAGAATAATAGAATAAGAAAGCTTCAAAAAGGTTTTATTATCCGGTGGAATAGAATACTTGATTAATAATTTTTTATAATATTCTTCATTTAACATAATACTTAGTTTTTTATTTCATGTTTTATGATATATATAAATTTTATTATTCGTAGAAATTATTAAATATATTGATTATTGAATTATACATCTATAACATATGCCAATTCATAAAAGTTAAAGGTACAAATTAAATAAGTTAAGTATTCTTTTAGACAGCTAAATAATAAATACAAATATTGATTTTGTATTTATTAAATTCCAGGTTTATATTAAAATAATAGGTAGTTTAAACAGATACATGACAAAATTTTAAAAGTGCATACCTAATAATTAATGAGTCCTGTATTATAAATACTTAGTAAAGTTGACTGCATTTAAAATAAATTGCCATAGTTGACAAACAACGAGCATATTTAACCAAGGTACTTTTACTCTTGCCGGAAAGCTATATAGAGAGTTTCATTTTACGATAAAGTTCATTGAATCCTGGAATTGAAACGCAAACCTTTTCAATTAAGGATATGCTTTTTTTATATCATTTTAATATTTTTAGTAAAACATGGAATCAAAAATACTAGCAGTTCAAGATTTTAGATACCTTTAGATTTCGTTCTATACGTCACCTGAAATTGATAAATAACATTCTACAAACTATGAATAGAAATATTTTTAATTATTATATCAAAGAGTATAAACTCAATTTTGACAAAATAAGTCAACAAGAAATTTATAAATGGAAAGCTGTAAAATGTTTTCAAGATAATTGGGACATTGATTCTGACAATTTTCATGAAATGCTTATGAAATCAATAAAGCTGACTGATAATTTATTGATTTCCGGGAAATATTTTCCAAGAAGAATGTTATCTCAATATTCAGAACAGAGACCAATAGAAGTTAGGCAGTTATTCATTGATTTGTATAACGAAGACGAGGATCTTTATGATAGAATTAAGAATTTTCAAGTTGGAATAAATAAAATTAATGATGAGCTTTCTCCAGGGAAAAAATCATATCAAGACCATAGAGCAATAATTGCATATTTGACTTTAAGATTTCCTGAAAGGTACTTTTTCTATAAATTCAAAATGTATAAAACATTTTCTAATAAAGTTGACCTTTCATATAAACCAGTTAAGGGACATATAGAAAATATTGGACATTTTAATAGTCAATTAGAATTTATTCGGCATAAATTATCCATTGATCAAGAATTATTAAAATTACACAAAAACAGAATTACAGAAGATTGCTACTATGAGGACAATTTGAATATTTTAACTCAAGATTTTATATATGCTGTAGCAAATCATTTAGGACAAAATCAAAATAGTGTTATTTCAGTACCTCCAGAGAAAAAGAAAACAAAAGAAACAAAGGCTATCACTACTGAATTAAAGTTACAGAAAGACCAAATAAATTTTCGAGGACGAAAAGTAAATTTCATTCAAAACAATATTGATAATAAAGATATTGGATATTTGGGCGAACGTTGGGTTGTTCGTTACGAAATAGAAAAGCTAAAAAAAGCGAATAAGAATAATATTTCAAAAAAAGTAAAACATACTTCTATTGAAGAAGGGGATGGGACTGGATTTGACATTCAATCTTTTGATATTAAAGGGAACCAAATATTCATTGAAGTTAAAACAACAAAGGGTGGTAGAAATTCTACTTTTTATATCACCAGAAATGAACTTGAAAGAAGTAAGATAGAGAAAGACAAATATTATATATATAGATTATATAACTATAATGAATCGGATGATTATGCAGATTTATTTATAATTAATGGAGACTTATCAAATTTGTGTCAAGTCCCTACAACTTATAAGATAGACCTAATGAACAATTAATAGCCATCAAGTAATAAATGTGGTCAGTATGACCCAGCAAAGAGCATATGTTGAGCTTCATATAGGTTAAATTAGCAAGATATTTCTATACACTTATTGTCCGTTTTGTTTGTTCTTTTGCTGTTTGTGATGAAGTAGCCGTTACGATTTATTCAGCTGTGATTATAATTTTTCAGCTTTTTAAAGTTATTAACAACTGACAAATACATTTATCTGGTAGAAAGTCTCTTAAATTTAATCCGGAATTCCCTTCAAGATAATAAGGCATTCTAAAAATAATATCATTTATATATTCTCCAGGATTAACATTGCAATCTTTACAAAAGACAAAATGAGCAGATTATAGCAGATCTGAATATACAGCAGTCTCATTATTACATTTATTATAACCAATAAGCATTTTTTAGATTTCTTAAATCATCTAATTTCCTAAGCTATTTTTAGATACTAGATTTCATTTTTCGAAAAGAATCTGTAACGCTTATTTAGGACTAACATTATATTATTTTGAATAAAATATAAAGGCATACGAGATAACGAATCATAATATTAGTTATCTTCGAAACCACCACGCTTCATAGCCTCTAATGTTATGTGCCAATTAAAATAACACAATGAAACAGCATACTACTCCAATAATAATAAACAAAACTAGTATACAAAAACTTGAAAAAGTTTCTTTAAAATCAAGTATATATAACGAAGACTGGATTCAAGATATTTGTTTTCGTAGTCCCAACATATTGCCAGTCGATGAAATTGAACCTATGTTTAGTGGAATGTTTCCGATTTGTAGAGAACTTAATGTTGAATCAGGAGCTGTAGACTTGATCTTTCTTAACGAGTCGGGATATATAACAATTGGTGAGTGTAAGCTTTGGCGAAACCCTGAGGCACGCAGAAAAGTTATTGGTCAGATTTTGGATTATGCAAAAGATATTGCAAAATGGGACTATTCTAAATTTGAAAAAGAATGTTTGAAAGCTAGAAAAGGATCTGAAAAAACTCTATTTGATATTATTCAAGATTTTTGTCCTGATGCAGATGAAAAAATATTTATAGATAATGTACAGAAAAATCTTTCAAAAGGGCGTTTCTTACTTACTTTGATTGGCGATGGAATTCGAGAAAATATGGAGGAACTTGTCAAATACATACATCGAGATGGAAATTTAAATTTCACACTAGCACTTATTGAACTGCCTGTTTATAAAAATCAAAATACTGAAGAATTAATAGTTACACCTAGGATTTTAGCAAAAACAAAAGAAATAGAGAGGATTGTTTATAAAATTTCTGATAATTCTCAAGCTTATGAAACAGAAATAGAAAAAGATGAAGTTGTTAGTAAAACAATTTCAGAGAAAGTGTTTTTTGAAAGATTACAAAAATCAATTGGAAAAGAACAAACTGATAATTTTCAGTCGTTTTTAAATATACTAGAATCAGAACTCAATATAAATCATAAATTGGGAAGAGGGAAATGTCTTTCGCTGAACCTTAAATCTGAGAATGGTACATACAATTTTGCATCTGTTCAAGAAACAGGTGAGGTATGGTTTTATGGAATTGTATGTAACACAGATATAATAGGAGATAAACAAATAGGAATTAATTATTTAAGAGGTCTTGCAGAAATTGTTGGAGGAGAATTCTTTGATTCATACAAAGAATGGAATTGGTGTGTAAAAAGGAATGGAGTTTATATAAATATTACTGAATATTTAAAACATCAAAAAGAATGGTTGAATTTAATTTCAGAAACTCTTGAAAAAATAAATGAAATTGAAGAAATTAAATAAATTTGGTAAATGACAACGTATAAATTTCATTGAGGTATTTGTTCAGATTGTATGGGTTTGGGGCTTTTTGAAACCACATTGCTGTACGACAGGGAAGTGCTCCAAAAGGTCAATGCTTTTATATATTACCTAATAGTATAAATTCTCTGGGATTAACATCCCAATCTACGCATGAAGAATAAAAGATTAGTCGAATTTACAGTTAATTCATTATTTTATGTTGGGCTGCTACAAAGCAAATGGAATAAAATTCCGGGAATGATTGATTTTTTTAAAAGCATCCATAAATATGATAACAATTATAATAAAGATATTGCAGAGTTAATTCGATAACTTTAAATCCAAAATCAAAATTGTAACATTACATTCTTCTATGTCTCTCAATATTATCTTAATGTTTAGGAGTTCTCTGAAAGTAAGATGATATTTTCTATGAAAACAAAACAGAGTTCACCAATTGCTTATAATGTCTGCTCATACTTATTATTATACCCAATAAGCATTTTTTAGATTTCTTAAATCATCTAAATCTAATCCCTCAAAATGACTTTCCTGAAATATCATAATAGCAAAATAAGCTGTTATGATTTAATATTATTTTTTATTATGCAGAAAGAGTGCATAGTTAAAATGTTTCTTTGTGCTCAATGTTGAATAGATATAGTATAAAAATGAAAAGAAAAGTAATTAGATATGTAATCGCGGTGTTTCTGATATGCTTGCAACAAAATTAAGTATTAACAGTCTCGACTACGAATAGTTATTATTGCTCTTTATATGGTTAATATTCATAAGTATCTGTATGAAAGAATTAAAGAATCCATTTGATAAAACATTCAAATGAAACAAACAAAACATTGGGTTAGACCTGTATATAATAAAAAGGAAATGATCCACTAGCGGAATTTAAAACTGGTCAACTTAAAAGAGAAAAAATCACCGGAATACATAGCTATGCACAAGTTAGCATTATCACAATTATTAAGAGGTAAGTTCCTAAAAGGAAAGGAGTCTATTCTACCATCAAAAGAGTTTTTAGAAAATGCGTTATCCGGAGATGTGGAAGGTCCTCTCGATGAGAATTAACACAGTAAAGAAAACAAACGAAACGGTAATGGTAGAACATCTTCTGGAGAAGTGACTATAGAAACGCCACAGGACAGGCAGCGCAATATTTAAAACTAAATTGTAACTATCCAACTCCTAAAAACAAAGAAAAAGCATATCCCAGATCCAGTAAAGGATATCTGAATGGTTTCGTACTTCACCGTTTTTGACAGAATCCTAAATATGCATTAAAAAGTTTTTAAGAATTGGATATGAGTAAAAAAATAAGTTATTTTAAAAAGCAGAAATTAATCAGACAGAGTTGAGCTAACATTCCCTGAAAATTTTTATTAAGGTATCTGAAGTAAAGTCATGATAATCCAATTGAATATAAATTAATTGGTGGATTTAAGACAACTATAATACAAAATTTAAAACTGATTGTAAAATTTGCAAAAGATTGCATTTTTAGCTATCATTCAAAAAGATTTACAAATTTTAATATATGGCAACAAATAAACAAGCTACAATAAGATATCACGCCTTAGACCAATGTTTTAGTAATCCAGGACGGAGATATTTTATAGAGGACCTGTTAGAAGCTTGTAATAAAGCAATATATGAATACAACGGAATGTCTGGAGGAATTCAACGTAGACAGATTTTTGATGATATCAATTTCATGGAAAGTGAGCAAGGTTGGTCAATTTCTCTTGATAAATTACGAGACGGGAAAAGAGTTTATTACAGGTATTCCGATAAGAATTTTTCAATTAACAAACAGGTTATTAATGAATCAGAAGCTAATCAATTGAAAGAAACTCTTTCAATTCTTAGCAGATTTAAAGGTATGCCACAATTTGATTGGATAGAAGAATTAATTGTAAGACTTGAATCGACTTTTAAATTAAAATCAATTGATAATCCTATTATTGGTTTTGAGCAAAATCCTTATTTGAAAGGATTAAATTTCTTTACTGAATTATTTAATGCTATTTATTATAAAAAAGTATTGAATATTCATTACCAAAGCTTTAGGCAAGAGATACCTGCTGAAATATATTTACATCCATACTTTTTAAAACAATACAATAATCGATGGTTTTTATTTGGATTAAACGAAAGTACAAATTCAATTTCAAATCTTGCTCTTGATAGAATTATCAAAATTAGTGAAATCAGCAAAGAATTTGTAGAAAACAAAACCATTGATTTTGAGGAATATTTTGATGATGTTCTTGGTGTTACTGTGTTTGAAGACAAGGAACCTGTTAAAATTTTGCTCCAAATAAGTAACCAGTTGTTGCCATATATTGAAAGCAAACCAATTCATGGTTCACAAAAACTTAAGGAAAGAAATAGCAAAGGTGCAGTAATCGAATTATTACTTCAAATAAATTATGAGGCTATTTCTTTAATTTTTTCATATGGAGAAGAAGTTACTGTAATTGAACCTGAAGAATTGAAAACTATTATAAAAACAAAAGCAGAAAAGGTTTTTAAAAATTATATTTAATTTGTGCGGAATGACTGCACAGTTTGTTATTTACTTTGCAACAGTTCTCTGAAATACTTGCCTAAAGATATTGACTCGTGCATGCTGGTTTTAGTCGAAATGCTAGAACAATGATCGGCATGTTTTCCCAGTCTCTGACTGGGATGAATGTTACTGATAAATTATTATCGTTTATAGTATTATTATAGATGATAAGTATAAGTCTATATTTTTATAATAGAAATTTATTATAAGATATAAGTTATTTTATTAGTTACAAATAGGAATAGCATTCAAGTAAATGTTGAATGATTCATACATAAAGAGTATCAGGCAAGTATTTCAAAGTTCTTAATGTAAAGAAACTTTATGAAAATAGAAAAACAGAAGATTGATCAAATACGCCAAAAATTTGCTTCTATGCAAAGTAAAGAAGAGCTTTTAGCTTTGTTAAATGAAGTTAAACGTATTCTTTATGACAAAAAATATAAAGCTATTGAATTGAAAAGCCTTACATACTATGCTAATCCGGCTATATGTAAAAAACGATATACAACATTTACCATTAAAAAAAAATCGGGAGGCAAACGCATTATTAATGCTCCTGTTGATGGCTTGAAATCTATTTTACGTCCACTTAATTGCATTTTGCAGT
>Ga0172378_10003518_pt1 | contig 14723 bp, 12 predicted proteins | sample GrowelOW332metaG_FD_119755 | JGI IMG/M metagenome (GOLD analysis project Ga0172378, IMG submission 119755) | Groundwater microbial communities from an aquifer near a municipal landfill in Southern Ontario, Canada - Pumphouse #3_1 metaG | ecosystem: Environmental > Aquatic > Deep subsurface >... | reverse complement strand
CCCAAGGCATTGAAAACTGATTCGGTTGTAGCGAAAACCTTTAGCTTTGCATTGAAAGATGGATTTGTGGTTGACGGTCAAACAGGATTTACCCTTGAACCTTTCGATGAGGTTTATGTACGCAAGAGCCCCGGATATTACGAGCAACAGAATGTAAGTATTGAAGGCGAAGTTGTGTTTGGAGGAACCTATACTTTGAGCAATAAAAACGAACGATTGAGCGACATCATCAAAAAAGCAGGTGGCATCACCAATATGGCTTACGCACAAGGAGCCCGTCTGGAGCGTCGTATCACACCCGAAGAACGATTGAGAATGCAGACCGTCTTAAGACTGGCAAAGACCCAGACAGGGAAAAAAGATACACTAGACCTGAGGACCCTAGATTTGGGAGAAACCTATTATGTGGGCATTGAATTGGATAAGGCTCTCCAGGCTCCTGGTGGAAATGCCGATATAACGTTGCGAGAAGGTGACAAAATTATCGTTCCTCAATATAACCCAACCGTAAAGATCAGCGGAAACGTGATGTATCCCAATACCGTTGCCTTCGAAAAAGGCAAAAGCCCATCGTGGTACATCGATCAGGCCGGCGGTTTTGGCAACAGATCAAAGAAAAGCCACACCTACATTATCTATATGAACGGTATGGTAGCCCGTGTGGGCCACAATGCGAAGGTTCGTCCAGGTTGCGAGATTGTCGTACCAAGCAAGCCTGAAAGCACCGGCATGAAGATTGGCGAATGGCTAACCATTGGTACGTCCGTTGCAAGTATAGCTACCATGGTGGCTACAATTGCGAATATTATGAAGTAAAGATGAAGTAAGATAAAGAGAAAAATGGAAACAACAAATAATACGTCTGTTGACTATAGAAAAGTTATACATGAAATTTGGAAGCGTAAAAAAATCTTTTTTATTGTCATTCCAGCAACAATTATCATTGCATCCCTTTACATCATATGTATTCCACGCACCTACACATCCTCTACAGAAGTCGCGCCTGAGTCTGAAAACCAAGGGGGAAATTCTGGTTCATTAGGCTCATTAGCATCCACCTTCGGTTTTGATTTATCTGTATTACAGTCTAATGATGCTATCACCCCTCTCCTATATCCTGATTTAATGAATGATAACAATTTTGTCTACCAATTATTCAAAATTAAGGTAAAGAATATTGATGGCACAATAAATACCGACTATTATACATACTTAAAGAAGCATCAATCCTATCCATGGTGGACTAAAAGTATCAATTCCATAAAAAAGACATTGCCTCCAAATAAAACGGCAGTAGGTAAAGCAATAAATGATCCATATCACCTACCAAAAGCGGATACGGACATCATGAAAGAGATTCGAAGCAACACGAAAATCAAAGTAGATAAGAAGACTGGTGCGATTACGATCAGCACCAGTTCTCAAGATCCCATGGTATGTAAAATAACAGCCGACTCTGTAAGAGAACATTTACAGAAGTTTATTACGAGCTACAGAACAAATAAAGCCCGCAAAGATGTAGAATACTACAGACGGCTTACGACTGAAGCAAAAGCACAATACGATCGACAACGTGTTATTTACGGAAAATACGCAGACAGCAATGCGGACGTATTCTTAGAAAGTTTCAAATCAAAGCGAGACGAACTCGAAAATGAAATGCAACTAAAATATAACACCTATACAACTTTCAGCAATCAGTTACAGGCTGCTATAGCCAAAGTCCAAGAGCGTACACCCGCCTTCACAATCATCCAAGGAGCAGAAGTTCCTCAAAAGCCAACAGGACCAAAACGAGTTTTATTTGTTCTGAGCATGACATTTGTTGCATTCATAGGAACAAGTGTCTATGTCCTACGCGATATAATTTTACCACGCGGCAATTCTTAAAAGAAAGATGTTGGGCAAGGAACTTGAGCAACAAGATGACAAACAGGGGAAGGCACAACGTATCGCACATAATACAGTGCTTCTTTTTAGTCGTATGTTTATACTTACGATTCTTAACTTTATTGCCATCAGGTTAGTTTTGAAAGGACTGGGACAAGAAGATTACGGATTGTTTAATACTGTTGCTGGCGTCGTCACGACCACTACCTTTATATGTAGCATTCTGTCATTATCGATTCAGCGTTTCTATTCCGTTGCCTTAGGTCAAGACTCTCTCCGTCAATTCAGTGAAGTATATACTGCGAGCATTCATTTGGTATTTCTTTTCTGCATACTTTGCCTTCTGTTTTTTGAGACCGTGGGATTATGGTTTGTTCAAACTCAACTGACCATACCAACCATCAAACTAAACAGTGTCATATTGGTTTACCAAATTGGCGTCATGACATTTATCTGTTCCTTGCTACAAATTCCTTTTACGGCTGCAGTTTTTGCGAAAGAAGACATGGGAATCTACTCCATCATTTCAACTCTGGAATGCGTAGGCAAACTCATCGTAGCCTATCTTATCGGGTACGGAAACCAAGACAGGCTCGTATTTTATAGTGGCGGACTACTTGCGGTCTCTCTATTCATTCTACTGGGTTACTTAATTTTCTGCAAAAGAAATTATGCGGAATGTATCTATAGACAGAAGGTCCCACATGAACTATATAAAAATATCTTATCTTTTTCAGGATGGACAACATTCGGTTCGTTAGCCAATACAGGACTGACCCAAGGTAGCATCATTCTCATTAACATTTTCTTCGGACCAATTGCGAATGCCGCCTTTGGTATCGCCCAACAAATCAACAATGCTTTCTCTGCTTTGTCAAATGCAATGATACTTCCTTTCAGACCTGCAATGATTAAGGCCTATTCCGAGAATCGATTTGATTTTGTGAACCGCATGTTCATCATTAACAGCAAAATTATTTTATTCTCCTTAATAGCAATCTCCGTTCCCATCATATCGGAGATGGATATAATCCTACAAATTTGGTTAGGACAGACAAGCGAAGAAATGATTATTTTCTCCCGCTTGATGATTGTCTACATCATCTTTATTACGATGCATAATCCCATTACGATCATTATACACGCCTCAGGACAGGTGAAAAATTACCATTTGATAGTTGATAGCCTCATGTTGCTTTGCTTCCCATTAACATGGATATGTTACAAACTTGGGACATCGTCACAATATGTATTCTACTGTATGATTACTTTATCGCTTGTTGCCCATATCGAACGTCTTTTCCAATTAAAGAAAGTTTTTTCTACCTTCAGCATCAAAAAATATATAACCTCTTTAGCGTTCCCTAGTTTGGGACAATTATTGGTCTGCACCCTGCTTGAAATACTGCTTCGATCAGGGGGACAATCTGCAAACTTTAAAGCTATTCTTGCATGCACCATTATACCCGTGGCAGGAATAGTTACGGCATATTTCATCGGCATCAACCCAGAAGAGAGCAAATTCGTCAAATCATTCTTCCGAACATCTATTTTGAAAAGACCATGAATCAACTATTATCAGATAATATATTGGCGGGTGGTTATTTAATCGTTTGGACTATCACTCTGATTTGGTATCAGTTTCTGAATCGCAGAATGGACGGGGGGACCGCTGTTATATCAGCATACATTTTTTATGCCATTTTCTCACTATTGACTATTACTGACCCATTGTTTTCGATGGCTTTCAATAAACTCAAGCTTTTTCCATACATTTACCTGTATACAGTACAGATGCTCACTTTGGCTCCTGTTATCTATCACCACACCCACCCGGTGAATGAAATTGTTGACCCCAATACAAAAGTCATCAAATTGCTATGCCTACTGATTATTGGTTGCTCTGTTCTGCTCATACCCGACCTCATCTCAGCAGGTAGTTCTGGGATCTTACAATTGTTCACAGATGCCAATGCTGGAAAAGAAGCATATATGGAACAAATAGAAATGGTACAAGATTCGGGCAAGGCTATACGTAATATACCTGGAGTGCTCTACAATATGCTGTCTGACATTACTGTATTCTTATTCTTCTATATACTAACATTAGGCAATAAAAATAAATGGATTATTTTTGGAATGGTATTTAGTGTCTTGGTTGGTATTATCCAACCTATTCTTCGTGGACAACGTGGTGGTGTTGTGACTGGAATGCTTACCGTCATTGGAGGTTACATGCTCTTTCAGCCTTATATATCGCAGTCTATCAGGAAATATACCCGTAACATAGGTATTGCAGCCCTAATTGCTTTTTCAATACCAATAATAGCCATAACCTTCAGTCGCTTCGGGAAAGAAGGATCAGGAGTTGGCGGATTTGTAAATTGGTACGTAGGACAAGGCAGTCTGTATTTCAATAATTATGCTTTGAACCCTGGAGGTACTCGGAATGGAGACAGAACTGTAAACTATTTCAAACGGTTAGTCACCAACGATGTGCCAAATAACTTTGTAGAGCGTCGAGACAAATATCACAATCTTGAACTTGACGACAATTACTTCTCTACCTTTGTTGGGGATTTCTGTATAGATTTCGGTCCCATTGTCACATTCATCATCTTCATGGCATTTGCAGTTATAATGACCTACTATGTGAGAACCAAAAATAAAAAGATAACAGTCTATCAGCTACTATTAATATTCTTTGCACTCTGTATTAGTCTACAAGGAGGTATGACGCTTTTTTCCTATTCTGACTCGGGTAATTTGCGCATAGTATGCTTACTCCTTTTTTATGCTTATCTAAGATATCACGAGATATTATTGAGAAAGTACCCTCTCACATCAACGGAAAATAAAGATGAAACGTAATAATATGAAAATATTCTTCATCGCCATATTGGAAAGGCTGGGGCAGTTGTTTGCCATCTTATACCCACAAACCCTCACAAACGGTCTAAAATCTATTCGCAACCGAGCCTATACCGGCTATCTTCGTCACGAATTCAAACACTTGGGCAATTCTGTTATAATGTGGCATCCATATACCCTCATAGGGGGTGAATATATGGAGATTGGTGAAGAATCGGTCATTGAGCCAGATATCCAATTAACCGCAAGAAAATTAAATGACGAGTCTCCTTTGATTCATATTGGAAATCATTGCCTAATAAGAAGAGGTGCACACATTACAGCCATCCACAAAATAGAAATAGGAGACAATGTTCTGACAGGAACAAACATACTTATCACAGACAACTCACATGGGGACACCAACATTGAAACACTAAAAATACCTGCCACACTCCGAACACCTGTTTCAAAAGGCTGTGTAACCATAAAAGACAATGTTTGGATAGGCAATAATGTATGTATTATGCCGAACGTGACAATCGGGACAGGGGCAGTCATTGGGGCTAACAGTGTCGTAACACACGACATTCCACCTTTCAGCGTTGCAGCTGGTATTCCTGCCAAAGTGATAAAGTCATTTCAAAATACTAAAACAGAATAAAATATATTAGGATATAATGAAAGCAAGAATAATAGCCAATTATCTGCCACAATTCCATCCAATACCTGAAAACGACAAGTTTTGGGGGAAAGGGTTTACGGAATGGACAAATGTTGCTAATGCCAAGCCTCTGTTTCGAGGACATTATCAACCACGCATTCCAGCAGACTTAGGATTCTACGATTTGAGATTGCCAGAAGTAAGAGAGCAACAAGCACAACTTGCAAAAGAGGCTGGCATAGAAGGCTTCTGTTATTGGCATTACTGGATGGGAAATGGGAAACAACTGCTTGAACGTCCTTTCAATGAAGTTCTCAATTCTGGCAAACCTGACTTTCCTTTTTGTCTATGCTGGGCCAATCACGACTGGTCAACGAAATCTTGGAAAAGAGGGGCCAAAGACTCCATCATAGCAAAACAAATGTATCCAGGAAAAAATGATAACTTGAACCATTTCCTTACATTACTTCCTGCATTTAAGGATAAACGCTACATAACAGTAGACGGAAAGCCATTATTCATCATATACGACCCCTATTATTTTCAAGATATAGAGCAATTCATTATTCAATGGAGAGCGTTAGCGATTGAGAATGGATTACCTGGATTCTATTTTGTTGCTATGTGCAATAACACCTCTACCCTGCAAAGATTAGAGAATGGTTCTATCAAACGAATCTTGCCAAACCTACGAAGTAGCGAAGAAGTGTTCAACAGACTCCTTGCTTTAGGCTTTGATGGGCTCAATTCCTTTGGTAAATCAAGAGGCGAAATGATGGCTACAGGAAAATATATCAGACCCTTACAGATTCTTTTGCACGAAAAAATGCAATGGCTTCCCACCTTTAAATACCAATTTCCACAAGTTGTTAAAAATTTCTTTGCACCAGAAGATGCCTGGGCAAACATTTATCCAACGATAATGCCTCAATGGGACAGGACAGCAAGAGCTGGAAAGAGGGAAGGCATCTATGTAAATGCAACACCAGAGAACTTTAAACGTCATATACAAGAGGCATTAGAAGTTATCAAGAATAAACCTGATGAGCATAAGATTCTGTTCTTGCGCTCATGGAACGAATGGGGAGAGGGAAATTATGTTGAACCTGACTTAAAATATGGCCACGGATTTCTAAACGCAATCAAAGAAAGTATTATATAATATGAAAATTACAGATATTAGCAACATCAAAATTGCTGTTATTGGCTTGGGGTATGTAGGACTACCTCTTGCTCGCCTTTTCTCGACAAAATTTAAGACTATAGGCTTTGATATGAACTCAAAAAGAGTGGAAGCCTTGATGAATGGACATGATTCCACTTGCGAAGTTTCAGATGATTTATTAGCAACAGCTATAAAAAATGGTTTCTGGTGCACTTCAGACCTTAAAGAAATTGCTAATTGTAATTTATATATAATTGCAGTTCCTACTCCTGTAGATTATAACAATCATCCAGACTTAATACCTCTTCTGAAAGCCAGCGAAACAGTCGGAAAGGTTATAAAGAGAGGAGATATTGTCGTATATGAATCAACCGTTTATCCAGGAGTTACAGAGGAAGAATGCCTGCCTGTCATCGAAAACGTTTCAGGATTAAAATATAACGAAGATTTCTTTGCAGGGTATAGTCCAGAGCGTATAAATCCTGGAGATAAAGAACATACTGTTGAAAAAATAAAAAAAGTAACATCTGGAAGTACTCCTGAAATAGCAGATGTTGTTGATTCTGTATACAATTCGGTTCTTATCAATGGGACACACAAAGCCACTTCCATAAAAGTTGCCGAAGCTTCAAAAATTATAGAGAATGCTCAACGTGACGTTAATATTGCCTTCATGAACGAATTGGCAAAGATTTTTAATGCCATGGGCATTGACACGCAAGATGTAATCGAAGCTGCTGCATCGAAATGGAACTTCATAAAATTGAGCCCTGGACTTGTCGGTGGACACTGTATTAGCGTAGATCCATATTATCTAATAGAGAAAGCTCAGGTCTATGGAGTTTTACCCAGAGTTATGTCTAATGCACGAAGACTCAATGACGGGATGGGTGATTATGTTGCAAATCAGGTTGTTAAGCTTATGAATAAGAAAGGACTGTTGGTTAAAGATGCAGATATTCTCCTTTTAGGATTAACATTTAAAGAGAATTGTCCTGACATCAGAAATACAAAAGTGGTAGACATATATCATACTCTTAAAGAATATACATCCAATATCACCGTCTATGATCCATGGGCAAATATTGAAAAGGTAAAAGAAGAATACAATATAAAAATCGTTTCAGACAGCAATAAGATGATTGCACAAAAATATGATACTGTTATTTTATGTGTAGCTCACTCGCAATTTAAAGAATTAAAAATCCGAGAATTGTTAAAAGACTCTGTCAACGGCGTTGTTTATGATGTAAAGGGATTTCTGGACAGAAAGGATATAGATGGACGCTTATAAAAAGACCTGTGTTATTACAAATATAGGTACTCACTATCGTTTCCCTATTTTTTATGAGATGGGGAAAGAAATTAAGTGCGATTTCTATTTAGGGGACAAGGTAAGAACAGGCATAAAGACTTTCGATTATCATTCATTGCCAAGATATAAAAAAACACTCAAGAATATCTTCTTTGGAAATTTCTATTGGCAACGAGGTTCTGTTCGTCTGATATTCAAGCCTTATCATTATTATATCATTGATGGAGAGCCATATTGTCTTTCTTCATGGGCCATTCTCATCCTTTCAAAATTCTTTGGAAAAGAAGTTATAGCGTGGACACATGGATGGTACGGTAGAGAGTGCTTTGTTAAACGGTGCATAAAAAAAACATTTTACGCTTTGCATAGCAAATTACTGGTTTACAACGAATATGCAATAAACTTGATGATAAAAGAAGGACTACCCAAACGCAAGATGTTCTGTATTGCAAATTCTCTCGATTCGGATAAAATACTTCAATTAAGACAGTGTTTGCGACCTACACAAGTCTATAAAAACCATTTCAACAACAATTACCCAACCGTTATTTATTGCGGCCGAATTCAGAAGTGGAAAAAGTTAGAACAACTAATAGATAGTGTATCTTTACTATATCAAGATAATATTCCTGTAAATGTAGTTTTTGTTGGGAAAGACGTTGAAGGCGTTAATATCTATGATTACGCTTGTTCAAAAGAAGTGCAACAGCAGGTATGGATGTTCGGGACTTGTTATAGCGACACGGTCTTAGGAGAATTATTTTACAATGCGCATGTCTGCGTCTCACCAGGAAATGTAGGTCTTACAGCGATACACTCGCTCTCTTTTGGCTGCCCAGTTATTACCCATGGTAATTTCCCATATCAGGGTCCAGAATTTGAAGCCATCCAACCTAGGATTACCGGCGATTTCTTTGAACAAGATAACATCAATGATTTGAAAGAAAAAATTAAAAAGTGGATTTGTGTGAGTGATGAAGAAAGAGAAAAAACTCGAAAAGCTGCATTTACAGAAATTGATCGGAAATGGAATATCCACTATCAAATAGAAACCATGAAGAGTTTATTACATGAATAAATCTATCACTTCCAAACAAAAAATCCGATCGTTACTCCGTAAGGGTATATTGGATATTTTAGGGCTATTTTCTAAACCGGCCCCTGGTATTCATATTTTGAACGGACATCGTATAGCTGACGAAGCAGAACCTGACACTTTTAGGAATCTTCTAATTTCTTTATCTAAACAGGTAGAGTTTATCAGAATAGAAGATGCTGTGGCTATGATAGAACGAAAAGAAAGACCAGCCAAGCCATTATTAGCTTTTACGTTTGATGATGGCTTCATGGAATGCTATAACATATTTGCGCCAATATTGGAAGAGTTTGGAACAAATGCCTTATTCTTTATCAACCCAAATTACGTAAATGGAGATGATGCCTATATCAAAAACTTCAATGACAACATCGTAATGACGGATGGAAAGACTCCAATGAGATGGGAACATTTGAGAGAACTGTCCGAAAGAGGGCACATTATTGGTGCACATACAATGGATCATTTTATGATCAATTCAAACGAAGAAACTATATTAAGATACCAAATAGAAACCTGCAAAAAGATTATTGAAGCTGAAATAGGAAAAACATGTGAATACTTTGCCTTCCCCTATGGTAAACTTAGTCATGCCAATCAAAAATCTATCGACATCGCATGTAGAAACTATCAACATGTATTTTCACAATCCGACTACAAACATTACTATTCTTTTCACCATACTGTAATCAACCGTAGGCACTTCGAACCATTTTGGCCCATTGCTCACGTTAAATACTTTATTAGCTGCCATAAATCTTACGAATGAAAAAACTGCTTCAAATAAATATTACAGCCAACTGGGGATCTCATGGAAAGATTGCTGAAGGCATTGGTCAAGTAGCCCTATCACAAGGATGGCAAAGCTATATTGCTTATGGAAGGCGTTGTACCCCAAGCCAATCCACATTATTCCATATAGGAAATCCGATTGACGAGATTGTACACGGCATTGGAACCCGATTACTGGATAATCATGGGTTGATGTCTAAGCAGGCAACCAAGAAGCTAATTGCATATATAGAAGAAATTCAGCCATCAATTATCCACCTTCATAATATCCACGGGTATTATCTTAACTACCAACTTCTGTTCCGGTATCTCTCCCAAAGTAACATACCGATAGTCTGGACATTACACGACTGTTGGGCATTCACCGGTCATTGTGCCCATTATATGTATACCGAATGCAATCGATGGAAAAGTCATTGCCAAAATTGTCCTCAAAAGCAAGCTTATCCAAAAAGTCTATTTCAGGATCGATCGTACAAGAATTTTGAGCAGAAAAAAGAATCATTTCTTTCCGTAGATAATCTTACCTTAGTACCCGTCAGCAAATGGTTGGAGAAAGATTTAAAACAATCTTTCTTAAAAGATAAAAGAATGCTGCAGATATACAACGGCATAGACACAGATACATTCAAACGACAAGCTGATACAAGCTGGATTAGAAAAAAATATGGCATACCCTTGAAGAATATAATCGTTCTAGGTGTTGCCTCCAATTGGTATCGAAAAGGATTAGACGATTTTATCAAATTAAGATCACTGATCAATGACGATATTTCGATTGTTGTTGTCGGCCTAAATGCCAAAGAACGAAAACAAGTCAACGGCGTTGGTATTATCGGTATCAACCGAACTGACAATGTAGAGGAGCTAGTTGCACTCTACTCACTTGCCGACGTATATTTTAATCCTACTTGGGAAGATAATTTCCCCACAACTATTCTTGAAGCCATGGCATGTGGAACACCTGTGGTAACTTATAATACTGGAGGATGTTCAGAAGCAATTGAAAATGGGACTGGATATGTGATTTCTCAAGGTGATTTATTATCAACTGTAAATATGATAGAGAAAATTTGCGATCAAAACAAAGAAGAGTGTCAGAGACATTGTGCACAATGGACAAAAGAACACTTTGATAAGATAAATCGCTTTCAAGACTATATTAAACTTTATAATGAAATATTAAAGAGTCCAGAATGAAATATTCCCACTATATACTCATCGTGCTTTTCATCATGTTTAGCAATTCTCTTGTTCAAGGTATAGAAAAAAAAATCTATGTATCTCCAAACGGAGTGGATACCAATATAGGTACTCTAGAGCATCCTTGGCAAACGCCTTCATTTGCTATCCAGCAGGCATGTGATTTCCTTCATAGAAATTCCAATAAAGAAGTGAAGGTTATATTTCTTCCTGGAACTTATAACATCAAATCAAAAATTAGTATCAATAATCTATCTCAGAAATTAACACTTACCTCTTCTGTTCTTGGAAAAGCTATATTCGATGGCGGAACCGTCATCAACAATATAGAAGAACTTCATCCAGCAAATTATATGCATGGGAAACTATTTAGAGCCACATTGCCTAATCATATTATTCTTTTCCCCTCTTTCTCTGAAGATCAACGATTAGAAATCTTTATTAACGGGAAAAGATTACAACCTGCCAGGAACCCTAATGAAGGATTTTTAAGAACAGGTGACGTCTTCGGAATAAATACAACGAAAGAAAATACATTTAAGGAAGGTATTTTCAGCTATTCAGACACATCTCTTGATATTCTTCAAAATGAATCTGATGCTTGGCTACATGGATTTTGGTGTTATGACTGGGCTGACTCTTATCAAAAAGTCAAGCAAATAGACACAACCAATAAGATTCTATCCTTAGAGGGAGAACATTACTATGGTTTCAAGAAAAATGCAAAGTTTTATGCACTCAACTCTTATGCATATCTTGATTCTGTAGGAGAATATTATTTGGACAGGAAACACCGCATTTTGTATTGGATTGCATCCAATACTGCAAACATACACAACCAAAAAATTATTATAGCCGATATGCCAAGTGACTATATGTTAGAAATAACCAACTGTACAAACATGACAATTGATGGTATTTCATTCTGCAATGGCAACAGAGCGATCAATATGATGGGAGGTTCACACAACATGATAGAAAATTCACATATCTACCAGATAACATCCGATGCTGTCCATTTCCATGAGGGAATGGATCTTCATCTTAACAATTGTCTTATAGAAAAGATTGGCGGTAATGGAATTGTGGTATCTGGTGGGAATCGGAAAGATCTCACCCCTTCAGAATGCTCGATAACAAATAATATTTTTCAAGATATAAGTTATTATTCATTTGCATTCCATAGAGCTATTTCTTTCCATGGATGCGGAATGTATATTGCTTACAATCATTTCTATAATATGCCCTCAGCAGCTATCTGGGCAGAAGGAAATGACGTTCTTGTTGAACATAATTTATTTGAAAATATTGCATTGAAATGTGATGACCAAGGAGCATTCGACATGCATTATGACCCATCACAAAGGGGAATCGTCTTACACGCTAACTATTGGAAGAATATTGGAGAAGATTCAAGAAATAAATGTGCTGCTATCAGATTAGACGATATGATTTCAGGTCAACAGATTGATGGTAATTATTTCGAAAATTGTGGCTCTAAGAATTTTGGTGCCATTCAGATAAATGGAGGAAAGGACAATAAGATTTACAACAACACGTTTTATAATTGTCCATTGGTTTTCAGTTGTTCTCCATTTGGGGAAAAATGGGAACAAGAATTGCAAAATGAAGCGATGAAAGAGAAACTCTATAAGAACGTCAACATAGAATCAATCGCATATAAAACAAAATATCCAGAACTCAACCAAGACATTCATCAGAATGTGGACCGTAATTATTTTTATCAAAACAAGATAGCCAATTGTACTCACATCTTTCTTCATACCGAAAAAAACATAATACATGAGAATTCTATCACTCAATCAAACATTCCCCCTACATGTAAGTTTGATTTTGGACCTCATAACAATCCATACCAACAAAGAGAAACAAAGTGAAGAATACAAGAATAATAGAGTAAAATGAAAGTATCTATCATCACAGTTAGTTATAATAGCGGAAAAACCATAACTGATGCTATTAAGTCTGTGCTACAACAAACTTATCCGAACATTGAATATATTATTGTGGATGGGAAATCGAACGATCATACGTTGTCCATCATAGAAAAAATGCAACCTCTCTTTAAGGGTAGACTTCATTATATCGCAGAACCAGATTATGGCATATACGACGCTATGAACAAAGGGGTACGCATGGCTACTGGTGATATTATCGGTATTCTTAATTCTGATGATTTCTTTACATCAAATGATATTATTGAGAAAATTGTAAACAACTTTACAGAAGATATTGATGCTATTTATGGAGACATTCATTTTGTCAAACCTAACCAACTCAATAAATGTGTTCGTTATTATTCTGGTCGCATATTTAAGCCATCTATGGTTAGGTTCGGAATACTCCCGCCCCATCCATCTTTATATGTCAAGAAAGAAGTTTTAGACAAATATGGTGACTACGAAACAAAGTATAAAATATCCGCTGATTTTGAACTCATCGCTCGTCTATGCTTTAAATATAAAATCCGCACACGCTACCTTCACTTGGATATGGTGACAATGCGAATTGGAGGCGCCAGCACCAATAGCTGGCAAAGTAGGAAATTAGGCTTAAAAGAAGATATTATAGCACTGCGCCAATTGGGAATACCCCATTTATCAGCACAACTATGGCTAAAATTCCCGATCAAACTATTATCCTCATGGATTATCAGAAATTAGTAAAAGTAGTATAAACGACTAAAATATAAAAAACATCTTTTTCACATGCAATATTCTCCATCCATTGTAGTTATATTGATGGTAACAATATAAAACTTGTAATCGCAATAAAAGAAAATGCTGAATATAATGGCCCTACACGAGAAATACGTCTACGATGGAATGAATGAATTGGAACGAGATGTAAAACGATTGATAGATTTTATAGTAGCAGGTATTTGTCTCCTCATTTTTTCTCCCTTATTTCTAATTTGTTATTTAGCCGTCAAAAGAGAAGATGGCGGTCCGGCTATCTTCAAACAAGAACGTATTGGAAGATTCGGACAACCGTTTTACATTTACAAGTTTCGTTCTATGAGAATAGATGCAGAGAAAGACGGACCTGCCCTTTATCAACATGAAAGAGACATGAGAATGACAAAGATTGGTCTTTTTCTCAGAAACCACCATTTAGACGAACTTCCCCAACTATGGAATGTATTCATGGGGGACATGGCATTTGTTGGGCCTCGACCCGAAAGGAAATTTTATATTGATCAAATTGAAAAAAGGGATCCACGCTATAGTTGTCTTTATCAAATTAGACCAGGAGTAACCTCCTTTGCGACGTTATACAATGGATATACTGACACTTTGGAGAAGATGCTTAGACGCCTAGAACTTGACCTGTATTATTTGGAACACAGATCTTGGTGGTTTGACATTAAGATTTTGATTAAAACCTTTCTGAATATTGCCATCGGAAGGAAATTTTAATTCCACTCAATAAATGTTGAGGAAACTGTCTCGACATTTATTCTGATGATTTCTTTGAGAATTTGGTGAATAATGAATATCCAATAGCTTGCTCTTAATAGTAATATCTTTGCCGAAACACCTACAATTGATTCTACAAACCGCTGTCAAGCATTTTGGATATGATGAAACGATTGCTTACTTGCCATCACACGAAAACAACGTATGACGATTCATTATCCAGAGGCTCAACGTTTTCCTCTTAAAACTTTCTTAAGAACAGTTGAAATCTGCCATTGTCCAGTATCATCTTTTCATTTGATAACTGT
>Ga0172378_10003516_pt1 | contig 14725 bp, 13 predicted proteins | sample GrowelOW332metaG_FD_119755 | JGI IMG/M metagenome (GOLD analysis project Ga0172378, IMG submission 119755) | Groundwater microbial communities from an aquifer near a municipal landfill in Southern Ontario, Canada - Pumphouse #3_1 metaG | ecosystem: Environmental > Aquatic > Deep subsurface >... | reverse complement strand
TTCGTCCTGATTGTCAACTATCACTTGAATACTTTTCAGATCGCCCTCTTATTCGGCTTTTGTGCCGCAGTGAATATTTTTGGCAGTCCGCTGATTGGCAAGTTTACGGATCGCTTGGGATACCGCAATACGATGATTTGGGATACGGTCATTCTTTTCTTTGTCTGCCTGTTATATGGGTTTGCCGCTGTTTGGTTTCCACCCAATGTGGCGATTTGGGTGGTATGTTGCAATTTTCTGCTGGACGCGATCCTGAGCACGACCTCACTGGCGACCAATCTCTATGTGCGCGATATCGCTGATAATTCCGATGAAGTGACCTCTTCGCTGAGCACCGGGATTTCGATCAATCATCTCATTTCGATCGCTTCTGCTCCGCTGGGTGGCTGGGTCTGGCACCGTTTTGGCGTCGAAGTGCTGTTCAGCTTCGCTGCCGTCATGGCGGTGGCAAACAGTCTTTGCGCCTGTATGATCCGGAAAAAACCGGTGATTCAAGAACTCTGATTGCCATCGTTATGGAATTGTTCGGGAACGGGAAAGCGGCTCGCTAAAGCGACTCCAAACGCGAGCTGTTTTCAGCAAAACTTTTGCGAACTAAAAAGGAGTTTATCATGTCTAATCCCAGCAATTGTCATTGGCTGAAGAGTTACAATCCGTCGATTTTGAAACAAGATTTGCTGGCCGGATTGATTGTGGCGGTGATGTTGGTACCTCAGGCGATGGCCTATGCCATGCTGGCGGGGTTGCCACCGGTAGTCGGGCTTTATGCGGCGACATTTCCTCTGATAGCGTATGCCTTATTGGGGAGTTCTCGGCAGTTGGCGGTTGGACCTGTGGCAATCATTTCGCTGCTGGTGGCCGATGCCTGTGCCAAGGTGGCGACAGCTTCCGGTGGTATTGAGGAAATCCTTGGTTTGGTGGCAGTGCTGGCCATTCTGGTCGGTTTGATTCAAGTTATTCTTGGGTTGTTGCGGGCGGGTTTTCTAATCAATTTTGTTTCCCATGCCGTAATCATCGGTTTTACTTCTGCTGGTGCTATCCTGATTGGCTTAAGCCAGTTGCCCCAGCTGCTGGGCATCACTGTCAGTAAAAGCCATACTGCCTTTGGCATGCTACGGGAGGTCTTGGCAACGGTCAGCGAGGTCCATTGGCTGACTCTGGGCATCGGTCTGGTTGTCACAGCCATCTTGCTGATAGCGCGCTTTCGCCGCTGGCGCTTTCCAGTTACTCTCCCGGTTATTGCCGTGGCCACGCTACTGGCATACTGGTTTAATCTGGAAGCGCATGGACTGCGTTGCGTAGGCGCAGTCCCGGCGGGCCTGCCGGCCTGGAAACTCCCGACCTTTGAATGGCAAATGATTGCAAACTTGTTGCCTTCGGCTTTGACCATTGTTTTTATGGGTTATATGGAGTCTGTTGCCGTGGCGCAATGGATTGCATTGCGGGAGAAGTACAGGATTTCGCCGAATCGGGAATTCTTTGGTCTGGGTCTGGCCAATATCATCGCTGGCCTTTTTTCCGGTTATCCGGTGACCGGCGGGTTTTCCCGCACTGCGGTTAATTATCAGGCCGGAGCCAAAACGCCGCTGGCATCGGTTGCTACTGCCGGACTGGTGTTGCTGACACTGTTGGCCTTTACACCGCTATTTACGCATCTTCCCAAGGTCGTGCTGGCGGTGGTTATCATAATGGCTGTCATCGGCCTGATCGATATCAGGGAAATCCGCCACCTTTTCGGGATCAAAAAAGTCGATGGTTGGGTCAGCCTGGTGACCTTCCTGGTGACGCTCGGCATCGGCATGGATACTGGTTTGCTGACTGGTATCGCGCTTTCTCTGGCTCTGTTTATTTACCGTAGCGCCCGACCGCGTACAGCGATCTTGGGACGTATTGGCGACGGCTCGGAATTTCGGGATATCAAGGTGTTCCCTGACGCGAAGACGGATCCTGCGATCATCATGCTGCGGGTCGATGCGAGTCTGTATTTTGCTAATGCGGGATTTGTCGAGGATCGTATCCGGGAAGAACTGCTGCGGCAGCCAGAGGCCCGCCTGGTACTAATGGATATGTCCGCAGTCAATGATATTGATGCGGTCGCCATCACCACTCTTGAAAACCTGATTCAGGAATGCGCTGATGGGAAGGTGAATTTCGCATTTTCCGGAATGAAAGTCCAGATAAGGAAGATCATCGAAAGAGCCGGTTGGAAGGAAAAATATGGCTCGGAAAGCTTTTATCCCAACCTGATACAGGCTCTGGAAGGGCTGCAAAAAAAAACTGAAAACAGCCGTACCCAAAAGGATGGCTGAGTTTCAGGTTTCGAATTGGCGGAATCCAAGGCATCCGATCGCAGATGCCTGGATTCCGTTTCGGCGCGGTTTGTTTAGCATATTTAAGTGCTTCACTAATACAGTCTCCGGCTGCATCAGTTCGGACAATGACTCGCATTATCTGATCTTCACGCGAAATTTCCGCAGCTCTACGGCTCGTTCCACGCTGGCGACATCACGCAGAGAATGTGGTTCCCCATTGCGAGTATCAATGATCAGATTTTCCAGCCCTCGTTTGTTGTTCATGGAGATTTTCGGCACCATAACCCGGACTGGATAAGGTTGCATTTTGCACTAATATAAGTGAAAAATATATTGTTTTGCACGATTATTCCAAGCAGAGCATGACCATCAGTATTCTTTTAGTCTGTTTTCATGAGGGGTAGCGGGCTGTTTTTTTGCTATCTTATTGTTTGGCATGTATATTGCTAAAAAATAAAAGATCATGACAAAGATAGCGATACCACATTGGCAGGGTCGGGTCAGTCCGGTCTTTGATGTTGCCGGTCGGGTTTTATTGGCGGAAGTTGTTTCCGGCGAGATCCTTTGTCATGGGGATTTGTTGTTGGAAGCAGAGGATCCGCATGGACGTTCGAGTTTACTGTCTTCTGCGCGTGTGGAGCTTTTGATTTGTGGGGCGATTTCCTGTTCTTTTGAGCTGGCGTTGGCAGCGGCGGGGATCGGGGTGATTTCGCAGATTTGCGGGGACATAGAGTTGATTTTGCCTGCTTATGCGGCTGACCGTTTGAGTTATTACCGCATGCCGGGTTGCCGTGCTTGTCATGGTCCGGCTCGTCGTGGTTGGGGCGCTTGTAAACACAGGTTATGATGTAAAAGGATGTTATATTATGAAAATTGCGATTACGACAGCAGGAAAAGATCTCAGCGCGGCTTTAGACAAGCGTTTTGGGCGGGCGCCGACTTTTTTGATTTATGATTTGGAGCAGGAGACCTTTACTCTGATCGATAATCAGCAGAATCTTAATGCCGCCCAAGGGGCTGGTATTCAGGCTGCTGAAAATGTCGCCCGGCAGGAAGTCGACGTTTTGCTGACCGGGCACTGCGGACCCAAGGCTTTTCGGGTACTGAAAGCTGCCGGGATCAAAGTCTATAACACCGCAGCGGCGACTGTCCGTGAGGCTCTTGATCAGTTTCGGCAAGGCAAGCTCAAAGAGGCTGACGACGCTGATGTGGAAGGACATTGGAGTTGAATTCATGCCAGTGTTGAATACTGATGAGCTCTTCCAAAGAATGGTGACTTCTTTGGATTGTCTGCCTTGCTTAATTCGGCAGACAGTCAGTATCATTAAAAAGACGACAGAAGATCCGAAGCAACAGACTCTTCTGATGAAAAGTATCCTGCAGCAGGCAGGTACCTTGGATTTAGACCAACCACCGCCTAAAGTTGCACAGTTGATTCATCAGCTGATTCAACAAAAGACCGGGGTGATGGATTTGTATCAGGACGAAAAACGCAGTCAGAATGCGATGGCACTGGCTTGGCTGCCGGAAATGAGCAGACGCATCCAGGCTGCTAAAGACCCGTTTCAGCTGGCTCTGCGGCTGGCGATTGCGGGCAATGTGATCGATTGCGGCGTCACAGACGAAATTTCCGAAGAAGAAGTCGCTGCCGCTTTGGAAAACGCTTTGCTGGAGCCAATTCATGGGGATTTAGAGGCCTTTCGAAGGGCTCTTCAGTCGGCTCGACGGGTGCTTTATCTCGCCGATAATGCTGGTGAAATTGTGTTTGACCGGCTGTTGATCGAGCAAATTGGCTGCAAAAAGGTCACTTTGGTGGTGCGTGGGGAAGAGATTCTCAATGATGTGACGCGTTGTGATGTGCAGGCGGTCGGTCTGGATCAGATCGTTGAAGTGATCGATAATGGTTCTGGGATACCCGGTACTTTGTTGGAAGATTGCAGTGCGGCATTTCGTAAGCGCTTTGCAGAAGCGGAACTGATTATTAGCAAAGGACAGGGGAATTATGAGACGCTTAGCGGCGTGCCCGCGAATATTTTTTTCCTGTTCAAGGCGAAATGTTCTGTGATTGCAGGACGCGCCGGCGTACCGATGGGGACGCATGTTTTGTTGCATTCCAGTGTTGAGACTCCCGTTTGAACGAATGGAAGCGAATAAGATGGAGTGTTCCCCCGAGCCGGATGCAGGGGGGAATGCAATGGTCAAAACAGGCGTCCACACGGTGTGGGGATCGGCTGAACATCCGGAAACAATTAACCTTTCAGGAGTAAGAATTACACCATGTCAGAACAGAAATCAAGAGACTTTACCGGTAAGATGAATCACGAAAGTGATGCGGAATTTGCCGCCCGGCAGAAGTTACAGGATAAGTTGAACTGCATCAAGCATAAGATCATCGTCATGTCCGGCAAGGGCGGCGTTGGGAAAAGTACTGTGGCAGTCAATTTGGCCACGGCATTGTTGATGGCTGGTAAGAAGGTCGGCTTGCTCGATGTGGACATCCATGGACCAAGCATTCCAACAATGCTGGGCTTGGAAAATGAAACACTCGGCGGTACCCAGGAAGAATTACTGCCGGTCGATCTGGGCGGACTGAAAGTCATGTCCTTGGGCTTCCTGCTCAGCAGCCCGGATCAAGCCGTGATCTGGCGCGGACCAATGAAAATCGGCGTCATTAAACAATTTTTGGAAAATGTCAATTGGGGTGAATTGGATTACTTGATTATCGACTGCCCTCCTGGAACTGGTGATGAACCCTTGTCGGTTTGTCAATTCATCGGCAATCTGGATGGTGCTGTGATTGTAACAACTCCGCAGCGGGTGGCGACGGTTGATGTTCGAAAATCGATCAATTTTTGCCATCAGATCAGCTTGAAAGTTCTTGGTATCATCGAAAACATGAGCGGTTTTGTCTGTCCCAAATGCGGTGAAGTCACCCAGATTCTTCCGGCTGGTGGTGGACGTAGCATGTCGGATGATATGGGAGTTCCTTTCTTGGGAGCCATTCCATTGGATCCCCAGGTTGCTCAGTCCGGTGATAGCGGACGGGCTTTTTTGCGTTATTACGCATCTTCTCCAACCGCCGTCATTATGCAGGAACTGATCAAACCCCTGCTGAACCTTGAAAGCTGATACGGAACGGGGCTATGTGGGTTTTCCACACGCTCAACAATTTATCCGGTGCTTGGGGTTATTTTGTCATGCGTCTCAGAACGGGCGCGAGCTATGGAGCGCCGGCGTCCTCGCCGGCATCCCGTATCGTGGTTCGTTTTCGTCTCGACAAACAGAGGTGTCAAAAGATCGTAGCTCCGGGCAACGCCCGGGGTAGGAGAATGCACGATTGTTCTTGTGTCCTGTAGGGGCACTTCAAAACAGCAGTTCTGAAGACTTTGTGCTTCATAACATCATAAAGAGGAAAAAAACATGAACGTTAAAATTGCGATTCCGATGGCCGCTGGCAAATTATGCATGCATTTTGGGCATTGCGAGCAATTTGCCGTATTGGATGTCGATAAGGACAGCAAGAACATTCTCCAGCGCACCGATTTGGTGCCGCCGCCGCATGAACCCGGCTTGTTGCCGGCTTGGTTACATGAAAAAGGTGTTACTCTGGTAATTGCTGGAGGAATGGGGCAACGCGCTCAGCAGATTTTTATAGGGCAAGGGATTGCGGTTCTGGTTGGTGCTCCTGCAGAAAGCCCGGAAGCTCTGGTTGCAGCTTATCTGGATGGGACGTTGGAAAGCGGCGATAATGTGTGTGACCACTGAACAAGCGAAGTGCTTCTGTTCTTCGGCTTCTCACAAAGGTTGTCTGCTTTGCGGCAGCTCGAATCCCTGTTCCCTGCAGCTTTCTTTTCAGGATACGGCAGAGGGCGGTGTGTGTGCGGAGTTCCAGAGTAACTGTATCATGCAGGGGTATCCAGATATATTGCATGGCGGAGTAGCTGCTGCCTTGCTTGATTCTGCAATGACAAATTGTCTTTTTCATCATGGTATTCAAGCCCTGACTGGGGATCTGCATGTTCGCTATCTGCATCCGATCCCCTGTCCGGCGCAGCTGGAAATCAGAGCCTGGATCGTCGCAGACTATTCACCACTCTACAAATTGCGCAGCGAAATTTCCCTAGATCAGCAGATACTGGCTAAGGCCGAAGGAAAATTTGTTCGTTGCAAAGGAGCTTAGGTATGTCCAAGCAATTACGACTCGTGTTGCTCAATGATAACCAGGGTAAACCCGGTTTTGTTACTGAACACGGTTTTGCCTTATGGATTGAAATGGATCATCAGCGTATTCTTTTTGACAGTGGAAATGATGGTTCCGTGCTTGTTGCGAATGCGGCGGCTGCCGGGGTAGACTTGTCAAGTGTCGACAGCCTGGTTCTTTCCCATGGACATTATGATCATACTGGCGGGATCCCGCAGGTGCTGGACTTTGCGCCGCAATTTTCACTTTATTGCCATCCCAGTATCCAGCAGAAGCGCTATTCGATTCGGGATTCACTGGCAAAAGATGTTTCCTTCCCGCAAGCATCCAGTCTTGCTCTTGAACGCCTGCCAAACGAAAATATGCATTGGGTCACTGAACCCCAACAACTCAGCGAAAATATTTTACTCAGCGGCTCCATTCCCCGACGAACTGATTTTGAAGATACCGGTGGTCCTTTTTATCTGGATAAAAACGCGATCGATGCAGATTTGATAGTCGATGAGTTGGTACTTCTCTGTAAGGTCACTGGCGGTATTGTTGTTTGTACAGGCTGTTCCCATTCCGGTATCATCAACATTCTGCATTGGGTGCAGGAACGTTTTCCAGATCAGACCATCAAAGCGGTGATCGGCGGATTCCACCTCTGCAACGCCTCGAAGGAACGGATGCAGAAAACAATCGCCGCTCTGCAGAATATGCAGATTGAACAATTAATCCCTTGCCATTGTACCGGCGAAGCCGCGATGGACACTTTAATCCAGGAACTCCCGGGAAAAGTCTGTCGCGGCGCCGCCGGCAGAACGTGGGAATTCTGAAAGCAGGCCGCTGTCCTTTTATGGGTTTTTAGCTTGGACAATCAAAAGAACAGAATGTAGACGGAGGTAATGTCAGCGATGAAAGAAGTCAGTATTCGTTCCAGAAATTTGAGCTGGGCCGCCATAGCGGCCAGTGTGGTTTTGTTACTGGTCGGCATTTACATTATGAAAACGGCCAATTCCTCTGCCATGGTACCGGGTTTGATGGCAGCGGCGACCGCCCTGCTGTTAGCTCTGCTGGCTTGGGGTAAAATTCATTTTGCTCTGAACCAGGCCAGCGAAGAAAAAGCGGCAAGGGAATATCAAAAACAAAATTATGCGACAGAATTATTCGCCGATGCCGATGAAGCCGTCCAAATGGCAGCCCGGGCAAATTTCCAGTTCAGTAAATATTTTGTTCCTTTTTTTACTATCGCTTTGGGACTGGCAATGTTCGGTACCGCACTTTCCACTTGGTTCCGCTGGAAGGGGATGGAAGCCTTTGCGGTGGCTCCGCAACCCCTGCCCATGGCAATTCTTGCGGTTTGCTGCTGCATCGGCACCCTGATTGCTGGCAGCTTTTTTGTCGGAGTCAGCCGGCATGCAAATTGCCGCTGGTTGCGGCCAAGCGGAGCGTGGATGTTTCTGAGCGGTTTTTTGTATCTGCTGGCCGGAATTGCTCTGTTTGTAGAATATTTTCAGAAAGCCGTGTTGGTGATTGACATATCGTTGGCCAGAGTGAGTTTGATTATAATCCTGGTTCTGGCAGTGGAACTACTGTTAAGTTTTATTGTGGAATTTTACCGCCCGCGTATGCCGGGTGAAGAAGAACGCCCGCTGCCGGAAAGCCGATTGCTGGCATTGTTTACAGAACCCGGAGGGGTTGCCCGTAATGTGGCCGCGTCGCTGGATTATCAATTCGGCTTTCAAGTCTCTGAAGCCTGGTTCTATCACTTCTTAGAACGTACATTGGTGCCCCTATTTGTCGTTATGTTGTTGGCATTTTGGCTGCAGACCTGCGTGATGGTCATAGAAATCGAATACAACGGAATTCGGGAAATCTTTGGCAAAGTGGTTAGTGAAAAGCCATTGACTCCAGGACTCTATTTTAAATTTCCCTATCCCTTTGAACGCATTTATACCTTCCCGGTTGAACATGTTCAGGAAATTACTGTAGGGGGACACCATAAATTTGTTAGCGATCATGGTTCGGGTGGCAGCGATGAAAACTACAATGAGCAGGTGATTTTGTGGGATATCAAAAAACAGCATGGGGATGAATCCAATTTTATCGTTGCAGATGAACCAGAAATGAATCGTGATAGTGAGCGAGCAGGCCGCAGCGAGCAACAGTTGAGCATGGGCGTGATCACTGCCCATATTCCCCTCTATTTCAAAGTCCGGAACCTCTATGATTACGCATATCAGCATCAGGACGCCGTAAAAACCCTTAAAAATATCGCGACTCGGGAATTGATCCGCTATCTTGCCGGAGCCAACTTCGCGAAAATCCTTGGCGAAAACCGGCATCAGGCTGGCGCGATTCTGAATCAGCACATTCAGGAATCCTGTGATGCGGCTCGATTGGGCATTGAAGTCGTCTTTGTTGGCTTGGCTGGCTTGCATCCACCTGCCGGTGTTGGCGCCTCGTTCGATCATGTTGTCGCTTCCCGGGAAATGCAATTTGCCGAAATCCTTCAAGCTGGAACTTATGCTTCCACTCTGGAACCCGCGACTGAAAGCATGGCGATTACTCTGAGGGATTCTGCAGAATCGTATAAACTCGAACGCAACCGGGTTGCTGCCGCTGAGGGGGAGCGTTTTCTCAGCCAGTTGAAAGGGTATGAAGCGGCGCCGGAACTCTATGTTCTGAGCACCTATCTGGATGTCTTGCTCAATGAAGGACGAGATGCTCGTAAATACATTCTTGCAACTGGCATGGATCATGAAGTCCTGATTCTGAATCTGGAAAAGAAACTCCAATCCAGTCTGCTGGATTTGAATCTGAATAACCTCTCGCAGTAAAAGCTAGTCTTCCCGTGGGAAAGCAGAAGATCGTTTTTTTAAATTAAAACAAATATGGAAATGGAGAAACAAATGCTCAGCGGAAAAAACAGCAACAAGGAATTCACTCACTGGCCGGTGCTCAGTCTTGCGCTGATCGTGTTGGCGACTTTTATTGTCATCTCAATGACATTTCAGGTCAAGGAAACTGAGTATGCCGTACTTAAGTTTTTTGGTAAGCCCAAAGTCGATTCAACTGGCAAGGTGAGAGAATATTCCCCGGGCTTGCATTTCCGCTGGCCTTTTATTGATCAGGTCTGGCGGCATGATAAACGTTTGCAATGTTATGAATTGCACAAAGGAAAATATGAACAGCTTACCACCAAAGATGAATATCAAATCGTTTTGTCGACGTATGTGCTCTGGCGAGTTGGGGATCCCGGACTTTTCCTGCGCCGCATGAAATCAACCGCCGAAGCGGAAGCAAACCTGGAAGCCGTAATCCGCAACAGCCGAGCCGAAGTCATCCCGCAACATAATTTTGCGGATCTGGTCAATACTAAAACCAGTGGCGCAAAAATGAAAGAGATTGAAGATGCCATGTTAAAGCGAATTCAAATCACCGCTACGGAGGAATATGGCATCGAAGTCGCAAAAGTCGGTATCCGAAAACTCGGTTTTCCGGAAGCGGTTTCGAGCAAAGTGTTTGACCGGATGAAAGCGGAACGAGCCAGCAAATCGGAAAAATATCTCGCCGAAGGCAAGAGTGAAGCCCAGCGCATCCGTTCCGAAGCCGATCGCAAATCCAATGACATTTTAGCGGAAGCCGAAGCGGACGCGAAACGGATTCGTGGGCAGGGTGATGAAGCCGCCGCGCGTCATTATGCCGTCTTCCGGAAAAATCCCGAGTTGGCCAAGTTTTTGCGCAGTTTAGAGGCCTTAAAGATCAGTTTAAGTGAGAATGATACGCTGATTCTCGATACGGAGACTCCGCCTTTTACCTTGTTCAAGGCGAATGCCACGGAGTTGGCGTTGCCGGTACAGAGCCATTAAACGATCAAGGGAGGCAGGATAGATGTCTGAAGATGAAAAAATGAGCCCTGTGCAAGTAGGGGAAGCCAGTCAGCAGGATGGTGGCATGCAGGAACTCGTCCGGATGCTGCGGATTCTTTTTTTTGGTTTACGCGTTCTGATCATTGTGGTTTTTCTGTATTTATTATTCAGCGGCATGTTTCGTGTTGATGAACAGAATGAAGCCATGCTTTTCCGTTTTGGCTCTTTGCAAAGCCGTGTTTTGGAACCTGGGCAGGGTGAGACTTCCATTCTGACCAGTGGCCGTTGGTATTGGGCTTGGCCTTATCCGGTCGATTGGGTCAAGGTGATTCCAGCCCAGAAATCGGTTGCGGTCACTACCGGAAGTCTTTTTCTACCTTGGGTTAATGCTGCACAGCCTCAGGAAAGCGAGCCGGACCGCGGCTTGCGTCCGGGGACCGATGGTTATGTTCTGAGTGGCGATACCAATATTATGCATACCAGCTGGGATGTCGTCTACCGCGTGACCGATGCTAGCCGCTACTATCTGAATTTTTATGACGATAGCGACAGTGTTGAGCAAGGCGGGAAAGCATCCGACCGGGGTGCGGATGCAATCATCCGCAGTTTGCTGGGCAATGCAGTAATCCGGGAAATGGCGACTTGGAGCGTCGAAGACCTGCTGGCAACGACTAGGACGCTTGACGATGGAACGATTGAAAATATCAAGGATAATGTACAGCTCTGTTTGAATAAACTCCTCGATGAAGTCGGAATCGGAGTTCAGGTGCAATCTGTCAATATGCTGGAACTGCAACCCCCGTCGGCGACTGCACAAGCTTTCCATGAGGTAAATTCGAGTTCTGAAAAAGGACGATCAGAAATCCTCACGGCACGCACTTATCGCGACAAAGTGATCCTGGAAGCCGAAGGGCAGAAATATCAGATCCTCAATGAAGCAAAGAGTTATCAGACTCGGGTGATCGAGACCGTCAAGGCCGACGCTTCCTATTTTGAAACCGTTCTTAGTGAATACAACCTCAATCCCGAAACGATGCTGACTGCTCTTTATACGGATGCCTTGCGCGAAGTACTTGGCAAAGTCCCCCAGAAGTATGTTGTGCATCGGAGCCCGACGGGGAATCAGGAATTGCGTTTGCAGTTAAGTCCAGTTCCGGAGAAAAAGGCAAATTCACAACAGCAGTGAGGTGTTTTCTTCCTGCTATTTTTTGGTTAATCTGAAGTGGCCTGGCGGCCAAATCCCTGAGGATCATTTTAATGACTGTTGAAAAAGAAAAAACGGATACTCCTTCCAATCGCCTGAAATCCAAGGCAACGCGTTCGGATCTGTTTCGTCTCGGCATGGCTCTGCTGGGAGGAATCCTGGTACTGAATTCCTACCTGTCCAAGTTGTTTTTTGAGCAAAGTATTGACAATCTCGCCCAAGACCTCAGTGCCTTTATCGGCGCCATGATCCTCTGCCTGCCAATTTTTTGGGAAGCGGTGAAAAATATCAGCCAGGGCAAAGTCCAGATGAATGAATTGGTCGCTCTGGCACTGGTCGCGGCTTTTGCTCAACAGGATTATCGGACGGCAGGAGCCGTTGCCTTTTTCATGCTGATCACGATCACGATTGAAAAGCGTACCGCCAAAGGCGCTGAGGCCGCTATCGAGGCCGTGGTACGCCTGACGCCCCGAACGGCTCGCCGGATTCGAAATGACAAGGAAGAAGAAATTGATGCCTTTAATGACCTGAAAGCAGAGGATGTTTGCCGAGTACGCCCCGGCGAAAATTTTCCGGCAGACGGGATCATTTTGACGGGTAATAGTTCGGTGAATCAAGCCAGTATCACCGGTGAATCCTTGCCTGTGGATAAAGCGCCAGGCGCTGAAATCTTTGCCGGGACGCAGAACCTGACCGGATTGATCGATTTCAAAGTCAGCCGGATCGGAGCGGATACGACCTTGGGCAAAGTGCGGAATTTGATTGCCGATGCCCAACAAAGCAAACTCCCCATCATGCGTTTGCTGGATCAATATATCGGATACTATACGCCAGTGATCCTGATGATTGCAGGTCTGGCTTGGTTTATCACCGAACGCATGGAACGGGTCATTGCCGTTTTGGTGATGGCGGTGCCGGCCGCACTGGTTATTGCCTATCCCTCGGCAGTGATCGCAGCAGTTTCCGCTGCAGCCCGGCTGGGAATCCTGATCAAAGAGGTTTCACATATTGAATTGGTATCGCGTATCAAAGCGGTGATCTTTGATAAAACCGGTACTTTAACCGAGGGGAAACTTGAAGTGGCGCGTTTGCAGCCCGTCGAAGGAGTGGAATTAGCGGATTTGCTTCAAATTGCCGTCAGCGTTGAACATCACAGTAATCACCCCGCAGCGGAAGCCATGCGAAAATTGGCTCTTGAGGCTGGGATCATTCCGCTTGCTGCCAGTGATTACCAGGAAGTGCCTGGCAAAGGGGTGCTGGCTGGGATTGACGAGGCGCCTTGTCAGGTAGGGCGGGAGACCTGGCTGCAGGAACTCGATATTTCAACCCTCGCTCTGCAGGAAACACTGACTGTCTCGGAAAATCAGGGGATGAGTATTATTTGCGTGGCACGCAATAAACAAGTCCTGGGCTGGATTGGCTTGCGGGATGCGATTCGTCCGGTCAGTGCCGAAGCGATTGCCCAATTGAAAGAACTCGGGGTTCTGCAATGCAGTATGGTTACCGGCGATAACCAGCGGGTGGCAGATGCGGTCGCAGCCCAGTTGGGCATTACGGAAGTTTATGCCGATTGCCTGCCAGAACAGAAAGAAGCCGTGGTACGCGCGAGTAAGAAAAATGGCGTTATTGTGGCCGTTGTCGGCGACGGTGTTAATGATGCGCCGGCGCTGGCAGCGGGCGATATCGGCATTGCGATGGGGGCTTTTGGCAGTGATGTGGCTATTCAGAGTGCTTCGGTGGCCTTAATGAATAATGATTTGCGCCGGATTCCTTTTTTCATTGGCCTAGCTCGCAAAACCAAAGTTTTGATGCATCAAAACTTGGCGATTGGTTTGGGATTTATCATTGTCGGGGTTTATTTTGCCATCTTAGGGGATATCACTCCGGTCGGAGCGGCTCTGCTGCATGGAATCAGTTCGCTGCTGGTGATTTTCAATAGCGCCCGCCTTGTGCGCGCGGGGGAACTCCTGTCCCAAGAATCCGGAGACACCGCCCAAGCGATCCCAAGGAACCGCCTGCAGAACCAAGAATAGTAGCTTGTTTATAAGTCCGGGTAAACTGTAAGGGGCAAAACAAAATGATGGATGTACTTCAGTCTTATTCCCGGCAAGAGTTGCTTGACTTGGTGGAATGTTTTGCTAAAAATATGCTGGCTCTGGATGGGGTCTGGTTTCAGAGTCTGGAACAGGAAGCCGGCATGAATACCGCGATGCAGCACGATGAAAAAGTCTGGGGAATTTTCGCTGCACTCGAAGGCAAACGCTTTAAAGCTTTTTTACAGTTGCCGGAATTTCCCGGCTTGGAGGGCTTGCAGAAGGCCTTGCCTCTGCATTTCAATTCACTGGTGAATCAGATTGAGCTGCGAATGGATGACAAGGGGGGACTGATTTTTCGTACAGTCAACTGTCGTGTACAGAGTGCGCGCAGTCGTAAAAATCTTCCCTGGCATCCTTGTCGTCCGGTTGGTTTAGCGGAATATAGTTCCTTTGCTCGAGCTATTGATGCTCGTATCCTTTGTGAGCCGCTGAGTTGCTATCCCGAAGTTACGGATCCGACTTGCGCCTGTTCTTGGCGCTTTCATATCCCAGAAACAGCTTCCCCGCAATAATATTCAAAGCTGATGGAAGCAATGTTCGAAGGTGTTCTTGGAGTGGCATTGGCTATACAGCGCCGGTATCCTTGCCTATTGGCGCTAACTTCAAATATATATAAAGTGTGAAACGGATCATTGAGGTGCCCCCAATACTCTTTTCTTAAGGAGCAGGTGATATGGGACGTATGGGTATGACAATAGGACAATGAGCCGGAAAAGTACAGAACAAGCATCCCATTGTTACATCGTCCTATCTATGCGTCCCATGCGTCCCATAAGTCCTATGCATCCCATGCGTCCTATGCACTTTTTAGAAAACACACCCCACCTAAAGAAAAGAGTATTAAGCTTAAGCTCGCTGGGGCTACGCAGCCTAAAAGATGAACTACGAACGTGCACGTATCCAATACGTTACACAAGTTTCTTCCAAAATACAAGAACTTTATGGTGCCAATAAATACTCGGCAAGGGCACGATATAGAGTCGTGACGGCCAGGATGGCACAATGGCGACCGGCGGCAGGTTCACATTCCCCGGAGCGGATGATCTCTCCCGCGCTGA
>Ga0172378_10003515_pt1 | contig 14726 bp, 12 predicted proteins | sample GrowelOW332metaG_FD_119755 | JGI IMG/M metagenome (GOLD analysis project Ga0172378, IMG submission 119755) | Groundwater microbial communities from an aquifer near a municipal landfill in Southern Ontario, Canada - Pumphouse #3_1 metaG | ecosystem: Environmental > Aquatic > Deep subsurface >... | reverse complement strand
AGAGGATGAAATCCTCGTTGTAGTGGTAGTCGCCGAAAAGCTCAGGGTCGGGAATGAATGTCACCTCAGTCCCATCGGTCTCACCGGTCTTGCCGATCTCCTCGTTGACCAACACCCCTTGGGAGAAGGTTGCCTTGCTGAACTTGCCCTCACGGTAGCTGGTGACCGAAAAATGGGAGGAAAGGGCGTTGACAGCCTTCGTGCCCACCCCGTTCAGCCCTACCGAAAACTGGAAGACATCATCGCTGTACTTTGCACCGGTGTTGATGATCGACACGCAGTCAACCACCTTGCCCAGCGGGATGCCACGTCCATAGTCCCTGACGCGGATCTCACTCTCCTTGAGTCGGATGAGGATCTTGCTGCCGTAGCCCATGATGAACTCGTCGATGCTGTTGTCCACCACCTCCTTGAGAAGGATGTAGATACCGTCATCGACATGCGTACCATTGCCCAAACGCCCGATATACATACCAGGACGCTTTCGTATATGCTCCAGCGCACTCAGCGTTTGGATCTTTGATTCATCATATGTTGTCTTCGCCATGACTGGGTATTATATCAGAATTCCTTCAGGATAGCAAAATAGTGTATATCTTTCCTCCTTGCAGGCTGATGACGGGTGCTGTACCGTACCCATATGGATACTTCCCTGATTCCCTATCTTATCCTCTCCTTCCTCCACTTGAGCCTGAGAAGCGAAGGAAAACACAGAGCAGTAGTGGCGACGAAGGCTCTGCTCATGCCTTCACTTGCTCTCTTTGTGCCCAGAACTCAAGCTTACAGCTATCTTCTGCTCGGCCTGGCACTGGCAACAGCCGGTGATGTGGTGCTGACCAAATCCAAGCAATACCGCTGGTTCCTTGCAGGCATGGGGCTGTTCGCTTTGTCCCACATAGCCTACAGCCTTCAGCTTCTCAACTCTTTTGTCGCCCCTCTTCCCACGCTCCTGGCATTTGTCATCCTCGCGGTGGCTGCCTTTGTACTCATCCGGACCCTTGGCAAGGGCAAGGGTTGGCTCAAATACCTGCTCTATGCCTTGAATCTCTCAGCCATGAGTGCCCTCTGCGTTGGCAGCGGCTCGCTGGTGTGCATGCTTGGAGCCTTGGCCTTCCTCTTCTCAGACGGTATGATTGCATTGGATTCCCTGGGAGTGAGGACAAGCAAGAAAATCAGTGAGATGTCCTTATATATCCTTGCCCAACTTTTGTTGGTGCTTGGTTTCACCACCCTATAGGAGATTGCCATGCAGGATAAGAAACAGCGCCCCTTGTTGCACAAGAAAAAGGAAGGGTTGGCTCCCGGAGCCTTGGTGTATGTAGGGGATACGATTGAGGAACAGACCAGCATTCGTACCCACCGTTACAGCAACGGGTACTATGGCCAGGAGGAAGGATTCCGCAAGGCGGAAGAGGGGAATCTGTGGGTGGAGATCACCGGCCTGAAGGATATCAGGGAAATCGTACGGATTGCCAAGGAATTCTCCCTCTCCAACCTCAGCCTTGAGGACGTCTTTTCAACCGACCAACGCCTGAAGGTTGACCGCTACGACTCCTATCTTTCGGCAACCCTCCGCATCCTGGACAGCAAAGAGACCCCCGAACAGCAGCTCTCCCTCTTTTTGGGCAAGAATTGGGTCCTCTCCATCGCAGAGAACAAGAGCGATGTGTTCGAACCCTTGGTCCGTCAGCTTGCGACCAACCAATCAAAGCTGCAAGCGGGAAGCGCAGGCATGCTCTTCCACTCCCTGATGGACCGGGTGGTGGACCAATACCTGGTGAAAGCTGACGAGCTTGAGCTGAAAACCGAACATCTGGAAGAACAGGTCATCACCTCCCCCCAGTCAACCGATGCCCCCACCATTCACCAGCATAAGGCCGAGATCCTCCGCCTCAGGAGGATGACCAGCCCACTGAGAGAAATTCTCACCACCCTGCTCCGCTCGGAAAGCGAGTACCTGGACAAGAACACCCTTTTCCTGCTGAAGGACATCCAGGACCATGCACTGTGGCTGAGTGAGGAGTGCGACATGCTTCGCGAGACAGTCTCGGGCATCATGGAAGTCTATCTGTCCAGCTTGGATATGCGGATGAACTCCATCATGAAGGTCCTGACCATCATCTCCACGATATTCATTCCCCTGACCTTCCTCACCGGTCTGTATGGGATGAATTTTGCCACCATGCCCTTCACCACTGCATGGTGGGGGTTCTATGCGATTGTCTTCTGTTGTATCCTCGTCGTTGCACTCATGGTCATCTACTTCAGGAGGAAGCAGTGGTGGTAGTCAATTCCCTTGCCGAGGTTGGCATCGATCATCTACTGGAGGCGTTCAACGACGCCTTCAGCGATTATGACGTTCCGATGCAGATGGACAAGACCCAGCTTATACGTCATATGCATACCAATGGATGCAGTCTGGACGATTCCGTCGGCCTCTTTGATGAGGAACGGCTGGTTGGATTTCTGCTGGTGGCACGACGCACCACAACCGCCTATGACGGGGGAACCGGAATACGGGTGGCATATCGGGGGCAGGGGCTTGCGCACCTGCTGATCGATGAAGCCATCAAGCACACCGCCAAACGCGGTTGCACATCCTTTGTCCTGGAAGTCCTCGACACCAATGAGCGTGCAAAGAAACTCTATGAGAAGCACGGCTTTGCAACGATTCGGACATTGGCCTGCCATCGCAGGGAGCGCCCCACCCCATTGCGGGAGGGAACTCTGAAACTGGAGCAACAAAGTGAGCTTTGCCTTGGTCGGGGGGAGTGCCAGCCAAGCTGGCAGTACAGCGAGCAATCGCTCAAAGCAGGCTCCTATACAGGCTTTGCCATCGTTTGCAACAGAGAAACGGTTGGTACGCTCTGCTTGGACACCAAGAGGGGAATGATAGCCCAGATCTTCATAGAGCCCAACCAAAGAAGGAGAGGCTATGCAAAAGAGGCTCTTCTTGCGGCACAAGCTTTGTGTGAATCGGACCACCTCTCCTTCTACAACGTGGATACCGCTTGCCTGGATCTTCAGGGTTTTCTCGCAGCGGTCGGCTTTCACTGTGTCCTTACCCAAAGTGAGATGCATCGCTCCCTGATACCACAGGCCAGAGCATGAGCGACTATCTGATCCAGCCGCTCGCCGAAGGGCAACAGGAAGAAGCGCTCCAGCTCATGAGGCGCATCTTCGAACCAAGCCTTCACTCCATCTTTTTCCTGCACCCGGAGACCACGTTGGTGGTACGTTTCGAAGGCAAGCTGGTGGGAGGACTCAATCTTGATGTCTATCGGGTGAACACCCAGGTAACGATGGGGTACCTGGGCTGGCTGTACATCGATGAGCAGCACCGGGGAAAGGGCCTTGCAGGTCGTTTGATCGACGAGGCACTCATCTTCCTCCGTGACCTTGGCTGCACCGATGCAGCTGGGTGTGTGGAGGGAGACAATCCTGCTTCCTTCCGGCAATTGGAGCAACGCGGCTTTGCCATCCGCTCCCTCTCCTTCCAACTCAAGCGCTACCGGTTGGGAGTGGCCAAGGTCTGGTCCCACGCATCACGGTTCTTCGACATGGGGTATTTCTTCTGGCAATCAAGCCTGAAGGAGGAGCAAGCGACACCCTATCCCACCAACCTTTCGGCTTATGTGCGTACAGTCTTGGGAAACACGCTCGCCTTCTCATTGCTCGTCCTCGGGTGGAACATTCCGGCACTGCTCTCCCTGCCCTGGACACAGGGAAAAGCCGACAGTGAGCCGACGCTTCTACTCCTGATCCCCATGCTTGCTCTTTCAGTACGCACCCTCTCCATGCTTCTGGTGGCGCGAATCCACAAACTTCCTGTGGTCTATCGCGGTTGGGATACTGCCTATGTGGCCGCATATCTGGCACCATTGTTGCTGGGAATCCCCTTTCCGAATCCCGGAAACCTCTACATCAGGGGAAGTGACTGGTCACCCAAGGAACAGGCAAAGCCCCTCTTTGCCATGGGCCTGGCCTCCACCGTCTCGCTTGCACTCCTCTCCCTCCTCGTTCCCCATCCCTATGTGGTGATGCTTCTTTTGCTTGATACCTTTTTCTCGAAATATCCCTTCTGCGGCTTCAATGCATCGCGCATCTGGAGAGGAAAGCGAACACTTGCCATCCTTCCCGCTCTCATCACCCTTGTCTGCTGTACACTTCTGTTGGTATACTGACTGCATTATGGATGACCCGTTACCTAGAAAGGGGTGCTCTGATGAACACCCAATGTTGTTGTTTGTGGCCGGGAGGTGTACATGCAGGTACAACTGACCGCCATCATCATTCTGTTGATCTTTTCTGCAATATTCAGCGCCACGGAAACCGCATTCACGTCGCTCTCCTTCGTACAGCTCAAGATCCTGGAGAACCGAAAAAGCCGCGCAAGCAGGCTTGCCTACCGGCTCAGCCAAAGGCGTGAGGAGCTCATCACCACGGTCTTGGTCGGAAACAATGTGGTGAACATTTCCGTCTCGTCACTGGTCACCACCTTTGCCATTGAGTTCTTCTCCAGCCAAGCCATCGGATATGCCACCGGTATCCTTACCCTGGTCATCCTCATCTTTGGGGAGATCACCCCCAAGCAGCTGGCCCTGACCCACAACATGAAGATTGCCGTCTTCATGGCCTATCCCATGCGCTTTCTCACCACGATTCTCTTTCCGGTGATCTGGGCGCTGAGACACTTCTCAGCCCTCATCACCCGTCTCTTCTCCTCCCATGCCGACCCTACCATCACCACAGAAGGGGTGATGCACATGGTTGATGCGGCAGAGGATGTCGGCTTGGTGGACCAGTATGAGTCGGATCTCATGCAACGGGCAATCCACTTCAGTGAGACGCAGGTGAGAACCATCATGACCCACCGGACCAATGTGTTTTGCATCAGCGACGAGCTGACCATCCGCGATGCCTTTCCTTCCATCGTACGCTCGGGCTTCAGCCGCATCCCCATCTTCCACGGAACTCCGGAGAACATCATCGGCATTGTGCTGGTACGTGACATTCTCAGGGCCCAATTGGAAAAACGGATGGACAAGATGCTCTCCTCGATCTCGCGCGAACCGATGTTCGTCCCCGAACAGATGCACCTCGATGATGTCTTCTATCTCTTCAAGAAGGCAAAGCTGCAGCAGGCCATCGTCCTGGATGAGTATGGTGGCTTCAGCGGGGTGGTGACCATGGAGGATGTGGCCGAGCAACTCTTCGGCGAGCTCTATGACGAGCATGAGCGCCGCTTCCCCGACCGTATTGTGGAGCGGGAGCAGAAGCCCGGCACCTTCCTGGTCATGGCAGACACCCCCTTCCAGCAGATGGTTGACGAGTTGGACCTGATGGTGGATGAGCACAAGGGACGTACCTCCACGGTGGCTGCCTATGTGCTTGACCTCATCGGGGACATCCCCAGTGAAGGGGAAGTGGTGCAGTCTCCGCTGGGAACCTTCAGAATCATCTCCATGAAGGGGAACAGGATGGAAGCCGTGGAATTTTCCCCAACCATTGATGACGGAACCCTCTAGACAGGCTTTCTCGGCGTTGACTGATTAGGGTTGCAAAGGTATGATTGCTCCCATGAGCAAATACCCCTTCCATGAAATAGAAACCAAGTGGCAGGCCTACTGGGAAGAAAACCAGAGCTTCCGAGTGACCGAGGATGAGAACGTACCCGCTGACAAGCGCGCGTACGTATTGGATATGTTCCCCTATCCCTCCGGGGCGGGCTTGCATGTGGGTCACCCGGAAGGGTATACGGCCACCGACATCTACTGCCGGTTCCTCCGCATGAACGGCTACAACGTGCTGCACCCGATGGGTTTCGACTCCTTCGGACTTCCTGCCGAGAACTATGCGATCAAGACAGGCACCCATCCCAGGGCAACCACCGAAAAGAATATCGAGAACTTCCGCAAGCAGATCAAGAGCCTGGGCTTCAGCTACGACTGGAGCCGGGAAGTCTCCACCCACAGCAGCGACTACTATCGCTGGACCCAGTGGATCTTCCTCCAGCTCTTCAAGAAAGGCCTTGCCTACGAGTCCCATACCCCGATCAACTGGTGCGACCAGTGCAAGACCGGTCTGGCCAACGAGGAAGTGAAGGATGGCAAATGCGAGCGCTGCGGGACCACCGTGGTGCGAAAGAACATCCGCCAGTGGGTGCTCAAGATCACCGAATACGCTGACACCCTGCTTTCCGACCTGGACGGTGTCGATTGGCCGGAGTCCGTGAAGAGCATGCAGAGAAACTGGATCGGCCGCAGCGAAGGCGCTTCCGTCCTCTTCCCCGTTGAGAATCTTGAGGAGCAGCTTGAGGTCTATACCACCCGTGCCGATACGCTCTTCGGTGCCACCTACATGGTGGTTGCCCCTGAGCATCCGCTGGTTGCAAAGCTGACCACCGAAAGCCAGAAAGAAGCTGTTGAGGCCTATCTTGAGGCAAGTGCCCGCAAGAGCGACCTTGAGCGCACCGACCTTGCCAAGGATAAGAGCGGCGTGTTCAGCGGCAGGTATGCGATCAATCCGGTGAACAACAAGAAGATTCCCATCTGGATTGCCGACTATGTGCTGATCAGCTACGGTACCGGTGCCATCATGGCAGTCCCTGCCCATGACACCCGTGACTGGGAGTTTGCCAAGAAGTTCAACCTGCCCATCATCGAAGTCCTCAAGAGTGAGGTCGATGTGCAGCAGGAAGCCTGGACCGAGGATGGCATCCATGTTAACAGCTCCTTCCTTGATGGATTGAACAAGGATGATGCCATTGCTGCCATGCTTGCCTGGCTTGAGGAACAAAAGCTCGGCAAGAAAGCAATCAATTACAAGCTCAGGGACTGGATCTTCAGTCGCCAGCGCTACTGGGGCGAACCCATCCCCTTGGTGCACTGTCCCACCTGCGGAACGGTTGCCGTCCCCGAGGAAGAGCTTCCCCTGCTGCTTCCCGAAGTGACCAGCTACGAACCCAGCGGCACCGGCGAAAGCCCGCTTGCAAAAATTGACAGCTGGGTGAACACCACCTGCCCGGTTTGCGGCGGCAAAGCAAAGCGGGAGACCAATACCATGCCCCAGTGGGCAGGTTCCTGCTGGTACTATCTGCGCTACCTTGATCCGAACAACACCAAGGAGTTCGTATCCAAGGAGAAGGAACAGTACTGGATGCCCGTCGACCTCTATGTAGGCGGTGCAGAACATGCGGTGCTCCATCTGTTGTATGCACGTTTCTGGCACAAGGTCTTGTTCGACCTTGGGGTGGTTTCCACCAGCGAGCCGTTCAAGCGCCTGGTCAACCAAGGCATGATCACCAGCTATGCATACCAGCGGAAGGACAAGAGCCTCGTTCCCACCGATATGGTCGAGGAGACTTCCACCGATGTGTTTGTCGAGAAAGCAACCGGCGAGCAGCTTGAGCGTGTCGTGGCAAAGATGTCCAAGAGTCTGAAGAACGTCATCAACCCCGATGAGATCATCACCGAATACGGGGCCGACTCGATGCGCATGTATGAGATGTTCATGGGTCCGTTGGAAGTGTCGAAGCCCTGGGCAACCACCGGCCTGATCGGTGTCTATCGTTTCCTCGACCGTGTCTGGAGACTCTATGACGAGCGGCCGATCACCGACGAGGCGCTGGGGGAAGAGTTGGAAAGAACCCTTCACAAGACCATCAAGAAGGTGACCTATGACACCAACACCCTCAACTTCAATACCGCCATCAGCCAGATGATGGTACTGGTGAACGAGCTGTACAAGATCGACAACTTCCCCAGGGAAGTTGCAGAAACCCTGGTCAAGCTGCTTTCCCCCTATGTCCCTCACCTTGCGGAGGAACTCTGGGAGCGCCTTGGCCATACCGGAAGTATGAAAACGGTAACCTGGCCAACCTATCAGGAAGAACTTACGGTCGACAATGAGATCGAGATGGTTTTCCAGATCAACGGCAAGGTCCGTGCAAAAACTACGGTTGCAAAGGGACTTTCCAAGGAAAAAGCCTTGGCCCTGGCCAAGGAAGATGAGAAGGTGAGAACCTGGTTGGAAGGGAAGACCATCGTCAAGGAGATTGTGGTCCCCGACAAGCTGGTGAACATCGTCATCCGCTGACAAGACCCATGAGGGAGGCTTTCGGGCCTCCCTTTCTTATTGTTCCAGTATGAAATGGATGCTGATGGTGCTCCTGAAAGCCCCTTGATTCTGACTCAGGGGCCGAAACAGCCGTGCGTACAACCGCCCCATCCTCACTTGCTCATGGAAAATACCGTGCACCTGATACTCAAAGGGAATCGAACGCTCAAGAAGTCTTCCCTGCTCATCCTCAAGCAGATAGGAAACAACCTGGTTTCCCAACGAGAGTGGAGTGTGGTCGAAGAACAGCCTGCCCAGCCCCCGGTGCTTTGCATGGAGGGTAAGGTCACAGATGGGCAGTCGGGTTTGGATTTGTTCATCCTGATCCGGGATGGGCTGGATTTCAAACACCACATCGGTGGGGGCTGTCTCCAGGATGATTGCAGGATGGAGCGGGTACAAACACAGGCAGAGAAAGAGTACACAAACCGCACCCGGGCGAACTGCACGGGCAGGAGAAGAAACAAAGCGTTGGAAAGAGCATAATCTAATGTTGGAATCCATATGCTATGGACAACAGTACTGTAGGGTACAAACCTATGTCAAGGGTGATTAATATCACCCTCTATTCTTTCGAAGTATCCGATAAAATACCTGATGAAATTCATAGGAAATACATAATCATTTCTTTGATATAATACGTATTAGAAACTACTAGCAAATCGTTTGTATCTTATGACACAACAACGCTTATCCAAGCACCTTTGCCAAGCCACCCTTGGAAGTTTCACGATACAGGGAAGGCAATGCCTGTCCCGTTTCCCGCATGACTTCGATGGCATTGTCAAACGAGACCTTGTGCCTTCCATCCCCAAGCAAGGCGTAGGTGCAGTGGTCAAGGGAGCGCATGGTGGCAAGGGCATTGCGTTCGATGCAGGGAATCTGCACCAGGCCTCGCATCGGATCGCATGTCAGGCCAAGATGGTGCTCAAGCCCCATTTCCGCCGCATATTCGATCTGATGGATCGTCCCCCCAAGCAAGTGGGTGGCAGCAGCTCCGGCCATGGCACACGCCACACCGATCTCCCCTTGGCACCCTACCTCAGCACCGCTGATGGAACCATTGGTCTTCACCACATTGCCGATGATGCCGGCTGTCAGAAGAGAACGAAGAATCTTGATCCTGGGGAACTTGTACTGCCTTGCGAGGTAGTACAGCACTCCGGGGAGCACCCCGCAGCTGCCGCACGTTGGTGCGGTGACGATTCTCCCGCCTCCTGCGTTCTCCTCGCTGACGGCCAATGCATAGCTGAGCGCCAGCGCAGTGTTGCCCAAAGGCCCATTGAAGTCACTCGCCTTGGAGTTGTACTGGCTTGCCTTGCGGGCAAGCTTCAAGCCCCCGGGAAGCACTCCCTCGGCGTTGAGCCCATTCTCAACCGCCTCGCTCATCACTGTCCAGACCTCATCCATATAGGAGAGGATCTGAGCATCCTCAAACTGCAGGGCAAATTCCCACAGCTGGAGACCTTCCTCAGTGCAATACTCAAGTATCTGACGCATCCTGGAGTACTCTTTCGGGTAGACTTCCTGAGTCTGTGATGCTTGCTCTCCCTCCAGGACAATCTTGCCTCCGCCTACGCTGTAGTAGGTCTGTTCAGCCTGGATTTCACCCTCTGCATCAAAGGACCTGATCGTCAGTGCATTGGGATGGAAGGGTTTTTCCACCTCGGGATACCAGACTATCTCAACATCCTTTTGCTTGGAAGAGAAGACCTCCCGCAAGGCCTTGTCGGTAAGGTGACCCTTCCCGGTGGCCGCAAGACTCCCAAATAAATCCGCCTCATAGCGATCTGCCTGAGCGAAGGTAAAGAGAAAATGGGTAGCCGCAGCACGCGGCCCCATGGTATGGCTGCTGGAAGGACCGTACCCGATCCTGTAGAGTTCTCGAAGGGATTCCATAGCTTTGACTGTATAGGTTTCCCAACAAAATGTGAAGCTGGCATTACCAGAAGGGGGCCTTCGCAAGACTGCTCATATACCGCCGCTGAACCAAATCCGAGTAGAGGGTGAGGCAGAGTGAGCGTTCACGATTCCACCACCGCTGAATCCCCCCTTCCACCTGAAGTTCCACCGTCTCACCCCACTGGCTCCAAAACGCTTGTTGTACCCGTCGCTCAGGAACCCAATACCCTTCGGGCAGGTCACACAACGTGACATCCAGCATTGCAAGAGGCAAAACCGTGCCTTCAGACAGTTCCCCGTTGAGCAAGGACACCATGAGCGCATTGCCGTCAACCAAGGAGGCATCACCGGCAAGGGAGGCAAGCAGCGAACCCTGCAGATTCTCAACCGCTTCATGGTTCTGCTCATAGGAGTTGAGCAACAAGTCGGCAAGACTTCCTTGTTCCTCAGCCAATGTGATGATGCTGTTTCCACCTGGATGACAAAACCCTCCGACAGGGTGCAAGGAGGAGAGCGGATAGGCGGCAATAACGGTCATCTTTCCCCTGGGTACTGATAGCTTCACCCGCTTTGTCCCCGGCAACAGGTGATAGCTCTCAAGATTTCCCTTGCCGTCGGTATACACCAAGGTATACCACAATGGGCGGTGGCTCGCCTCATGCCAAGGGTGTTGTTCCTCAAGGACGACCTCGATGGTCCGCTCGGTAAGCATATGTGTCTCACACCCTGCAAGCAGGCAAAGCATGAGACAGGCAATGAAGACTCTCACACCCTAGAAGGGCGCTGGATTTCCCTCTTGCTTCACGTGTCTGTGGTAGTCAGCTCTCCACTGCTTGAGCAGTGACCGCACGTCTTCGCTTCGGTAGTCCTGATAGGTCCAAGGCAGACAGGAGAAAGCACCTGCTTGGTAGATCAGCGTTACTTCTGCATGAATACCGGAATGAAGCGGAATGCGATGAGCACGAGCCTTGGTGGTAGCAAGGATAAGGGATGAGAGGCCAAGCAGTCCGGGATCGAGGTTGCAGGTCCGTCTTCCTTCCCTCTCCCGGTTTGCTTCAAGGGCATTGGTCCATTTCTTGATATCGGCAAGGGAGGAAGGGTCTACCAAGCGTTCAAAACAGAGATAGAGACGCCAAGGCTTGGTCCCCATCTCCTTGTCGTAGTAGTCGGTGAATTCGAACCTTTGCGGTTCACTCATCGCCTTGATCGGCCCAAACCTGCCGACCAACTCCCCATTCAGGGAGGAAAGAAGAGTCAGATCGGTGATGAGCAAGCCCATCACCAGCAGGCTTGGGGTAAACGAGCGCTCAGTGCCCATCCTAGTGGTTGGCGGTAAAGGTCCCCAAGACCCTGATCGAATGGCAAAGCCCCTTCAACTCATCCAAGGCCGTCTCGAATGCACCGGCATCCCCCAGTTCGGTCTCCACAAAGAACGAGTACTCCCACGGCTTTCCCGGTATGGGTCGGCTCTCAAGCTTCTTCATGTTCAGCCCGTGCTTGGTGAGAACAAGAAGTGCCTCGAAGAGGGAACCGGGCCTGTCGGGTACGGTGAAGTTCAGCGAAGCCCGGTTTACCGCGACGCTGGAGCGGTAGATGGCCGACCGTTCTTCTCGGCAGATGATGTAGAAGCGGGTATAGTTTCGGCTGTTGCTCTCAATGCCTTCCTGGAGGATCTCCATGCCATGCACCTTCGCAGCGGGAGTACCGGCGATCGCAGCCTTGGTCGGATCGCCGACCTGCTTGATGTGGCCTACCGCTCCTGCGGTGTCAAAGAAGGGAATTGCCTGGGCATGGGACATCTCGTTCTGCAGGAATTGGGTGCATTGTGCCAAGCCCTGTGGATGCGAGTAGATCTCGCGAATATCTTCCTTCTTGGCTCCGGGAAGCGCAATGAGGTTGTGAATGATCCTGATCTGCTGCTCCCCCACCACCTGGATGGAAGGATGCCGGTCGAGCAAATCAAGGTTCTCATAGAGCGTACCCCCAAGGGTGTTCTCAACAGGGATCATGCCGTAGGCAGCCTTGCCTTGCATCACGGCATCAAAGACGGAAGCGAAGGAGGGACAGGGAAGAACCTGGGTCGATTCATCAAAGGCCCTGCGGATGGCAAGCTCACTATAGGCACCCCGTTCCCCCTGGAAGGCAACGATGAGATCGGATGATGCGGAAACGGCAACCTTGGCATCAGGAAGGGAGGAAGCCTGCAGACGGGGAATCCGTTCAAGCGACTTTCCCACCACAGCACTGAGGGCCTGCAGGTCACGCATGAGCTTCTCAAACTGGGATGGATAGAGGGACTGGGGACCATCACTGAAGGCCTTCTCCGGGTTGTTGTGGACTTCCACAATGAGGCCCGAAGCTCCGCTTGCGATCAGGGCAAGACTCATGGGACTGACCATATCACGCATACCGGTGGCATGGCTGGGATCGCCGATGACCGGAAGATGGGTCATTTTCTGCACCACCGGGATGGCAGAGACGTCAAGGGTGTTGCGGGTCGCACGCTCATAGGTGCGGATGCCTCGTTCACACAGCACAATCTGGTCGGTCCCGCTGGCCATCAGGTATTCGGCTGCCATCAGCCACTCCTCGATGGTCGCACACAAACCGCGCTTGAGCAGGACCGGCATACCGGTCTTTCCCACCGCTTTCAGCAGCTCGAAGTTCTGCATGTTCCTTGCCCCAATCTGGAACATGTCGATGTATTTGGTCATCATCGGGGCGTCAGAAGGGTTCACGATCTCGGTGGTTACCGGCATGCCATATGCCTCTCCGGCCTCCTTGAGATACTTCAGGCCTTCCTCTCCCAAGCCTTGGAACGCATAGGGGCTGGTCCGGGGCTTGAACGCACCCCCTCGCAGGATTACCGCCCCTGCCTCACGCACTGATGCAGCAATGGTCATGATCTGCTCACGTGACTCGACGGCACAAGGACCAGCCATGATGGCAATCCTGTTTCCCCCGATTTTCACGTTGCCCACCGTAACGATGGTATCCTCTTTCTTCAGCTCTCGGGACGCAAGCTTGTAGGGCTTGCTGATGGGAACCACACTGGCTACCCCCTCAAGCATCTGTACCTCGCGAATATCGATGGTACTCTGTCCAACCGCCCCGAAAATGGTCTCTTCCTGACCAATGATCTCCTTGACGGTATACCCCTTCTCAACCAAGAAGGAACGGATAGCCTCTTTGTGCTTTTCGCTGATCTGCTGTTTCAGTACGATTATCATGAAAATACGCTAGAGTGTAACAAAAAAAAGGTCAAGGGAGCGTTGCATCTTTCCATCCGGTGTGGTACCAAAAGGCATGAATGCTGAGTACTGGGATACACTCTTTGCGAATTTCCGGCATGCCATCGAGCAGGAAGGAGGGGTCCTTCCCTCCGTCTCGATCATCGCTGAACAGGAAAATGACCCCTATCGGGTGCTGATAGCCACCATCATCTCCCTGAGGACAAAGGATGAGGTCACCCTTGCAGCAAGCAAGCGTCTCTTCGCGCTTGCAAAGGATCCCCAGTCGATGCTCGCCCTATCAGTCACCCAGGTGGAAGAGGCAATCTATCCTGCAGGCTTTTACAAAACAAAAGCAAAGACCATCCAGGCAATCTCCCTTCAGCTGCTTGAGCGTTTTGGCGGGAAAGTCCCCGCTGCACAGGAAGAGCTGCTCTCACTGCCGGGAGTAGGGATCAAGACAGCGAACCTCACCCTCAACCTTGGCTTCCAGATCGAGGCCATCTGTGTGGACTGCCATGTCCACCAGATAGCAAACCGTCTGGGCTGGGTGGCAACAAAAACGCCTGAGCAAACCGAAGAGGCGTTGGCCTCTGTCATGCCCAGGCGATTCTGGATACCCCTGAATGAGCTTTTGGTCCGCTACGGCCAGCTCATCTGCACCCCGGTCAGTCCCTTCTGCAGCAAGTGCCCGGAAGAGAAAGCCTGTCCTAAGATTGGGGTGACCCGCTCGCGCTAGAAAACCTCGCGCACAATCCTGGATACCGATTCAGCCTTCCCCAAAGTGTAGAAATGCACCCCGGGTACCCCATGCTCGAGCAGATCCTTTGCCTGCTTGGTACACCAGTACACCCCGATCTCCCTGATCTCGGAGAGTTTCTGCGCCTTGTTCAACAATTGGACAAGCTCGGAGGGGAAGTCGACATGGAAGGTCTGGGGAATGGTTGCAAGATCACGCTTGCTGCCGATCGGCTTGAGCCCGGGAATGATCGGAACGGTGATGCCTGCCTTGCGGCAATCATCGACAAAGCGGTAGAAAACCGCATTGTCGAAGAACATCTGCGTCACGATGTACTGGGCACCGCACTCCACCTTGTACTTGAGCATCTGGATGTCCTGCTGGAGGTTGGGAGCTTCCGCATGCTTCTCCGGATATCCAGCTACGCCGGTACAGAAATGGGTCTTTCTCCCATCCTGCAGGGTACTGTCCAGATACTTTCCCTCATTCAGGTTTGCAATCTGCTTCACCAGGTCGGATGAGTTGGCATACCCACCCTTCACCGGGACGAATCGCTTCTCCCCGTTGGGGGGATCGCCTCTCAGGGCGAGGATGTTCTCAATGCCGAGAAAGTTGAGCTCAACCAGCGCATCCTCAAGCTGGTCGGCATCCATGCCGCCGCAGATGAGATGGGCAACAACCGGGATGTTGAAGGTGTACTGGATCAGGGCCGAGAGGGCAATGGTTCCAGGGCGCTT
>Ga0172378_10003514_pt1 | contig 14730 bp, 15 predicted proteins | sample GrowelOW332metaG_FD_119755 | JGI IMG/M metagenome (GOLD analysis project Ga0172378, IMG submission 119755) | Groundwater microbial communities from an aquifer near a municipal landfill in Southern Ontario, Canada - Pumphouse #3_1 metaG | ecosystem: Environmental > Aquatic > Deep subsurface >... | reverse complement strand
GATTGTGGCTATGGGTAGCTGATTGCAAACGCAGTTTGTCGAATGCACTCACTTCCTGGAGCCCATTCGACAAACAGACATTTCATGCGTTCTTTTCAAAGAATGCTGAATCCGACTTCGGTCGGCGTTCCGTCTTTAGACGGCGAGCACGTTAAGCCGTGATCGTGTCGGGTGCGTTAAGCCCGATGTTAATCGCAGTTTGCCCTGGCAAATTGTCTGCAATTCATCCCACTTCGGGCGACCATCGCCCGACTGGGCGCTGTTCATTCGAAGTGTTTTCTTAAATTTTCAAAGGAGAACTTCAATGAACTTTATTTTCGGCATCATCCTACTGGCTATGTTTATCCTCGCCTTGCGGGTGATTTGGGCAACAGCATTGCAACTGCTGGGCGCATTGAAACATGCGTCTCAAACGTTTCACAGCTATCGTGCAAAGCGCCTAGCCCGAAACCGATTACCGGTGATCTTGCCCCAAATCCGTCATGAAGTGGATTGGTTGGCGATGTCAGATTCGGTGCGTCAGGAAATTCATAGTCGCAATCGTGAAACGAATCGCGAGCTGGATCGCTTGGAACTCCAATATCAAGCCAAACAGAAAACGATCAAACTCTACGAAGCGGATATTGAAATCGCCAAACTAGAGCGGGATTTATTGAAAATCAAACCGACTATCGTCTCGGCGGAAACCGAGGCTAAACCCCGTCGGCGGTCTAAAAAAGTGGGCGATTCAGCCCTGGTGGACGACAAGTCCGCTAAGACTGCCCAACAGGTATTTCAATTGAGGGAAGCGCTGAAAGGTAATGCCAACGCACCGGCTAATCAGCAAGCCCGCCATTGAATACACGTAGCGTGATTCCGGTTCCAGTATTGATGCTGCGAACCGGAATCTCGCGTTGGTTGGATTCATCAGCAAACACCCAGCTACCTTCGGGCAATAACGACAACAGGTCGTTCTGGGTTTCCCGACGTATTTGGCGAATTTTGTTTAGAAACGGCCAGGCTTGTTCAGGATCGTCAACCCGATTGAGCAAGTCGGCTTCCAAAGCATCCAATTTTTGGAAAATTTGTTGGCAATGTCGAACGACTTTTAGTGGTTCGTCGACAGGAATAGCCATCGGTTTTTTCGTTGGAATCAGCTCCTCTGTCCGCTTCGGACTGAGAAAATCAAAAATGCGCAAAATATCGTCAATCATGGCTGTTTCTCTGCTTTTTAATTAGTTTTAGCCACAATATACCGATTTTTACGCGAATTCAACCCCGCTGTATGAGCCAATTTTCAGCTTTGATCAGCGTTTTTAACCCTGCGGGAACCTCATCCTGCCGGGTGGTCGTTCCTGCGATTTTTTGGAGGCAATGACCATGTCATCAACCTTAGAAAATGGCGTTAGCCATTCGCATTCTGAAATTGAAGGTGTTTGGTATTTGAATCAGTACCGCTGCCCTTACTGCAAAACCGAATGGGAGGATGTATGGGATTGCGGCTGTAACGATCGCTGCCCGGACTGTAACAAGGAGATCGAGCCTTATGAAAGCGCATTGATCGAGGGTGAATCGGCGGAAACCGACTCGCCAGTCCAAGAACCAGCCTTAGCCAATGCCACGCCGGAAGGCATGAATCGACTATTCGTAGTGTCCTACGAGATCGACTATGTCCATCGCGTGTCGGTAGGCATCACCGCGGAGTGTCCCGAATCGGCACAACAGATTGCCGAACAGGCATTCAATGACGCCACCATTTGGGATGACACCGCCGCCATACCGTTATTGTCGGATGAATACCTTGAGTCGGGCGATGAAAGCTTGGTATGGGAATGCGTGGCCGTTGAACAGCTGCCGGAACCGGATCATTCGGTACGGCAATTGAAGAAAGAACAAGCGGCCATGCGGGTTTGCCGGGGATTGGTTGAAGCCTATCAACAAGGTGAAGCCAGCGGCGGCAGTATCGATTGGGACGATTTAGATCAGTTAATCCCTCTGGCATTGCAAGCCTTGGGAAAAACAGCTCTGAAAAACAAATAGTGCGCGTTGTTCAGACGCGCAATGCGTAAAAGCCTGAGTTAGCCAAGTCATTCGTTTCGGCACTCATTTTTATCCACCCAAACGGGAATGTCCTATTCCCGCAGGGGATTCGTGACGTTTCCGTTATTCATTCATTGCGGACAACATCATGAACCCACACATCTTTGAACACACATTCGGCACGGGTCATTGCATCCAGTATCAGCGTTTGGCCACCGGCACCTGTTATCACGCCGACACACCGGAATCGGTGGTCGAGCTGTTGGAACAGCTTCGGCATAGCCGGCGCAATATTCGGCTGTATTACGGCGATCCAACAACCGGTCAGTCCTGGCTCGATGAACATGATGTCATCGGCTGGATTGGCCGCTCGACCGGCACGATCAAAGTGCCGCTGTTGATCGAACCAGGCGATATCGGTGGTCCCGCTTTACTGGATCACTGCATCGTTCGCATCGATAGTCCACACCAAGTGCTTTACCAACACAATGAATTTCGCGTTGGCGAGGTAGAACTGGTGAAAGGCGAGCTTAAGCGCTTGCCCTGGGAAATATGGATTGACGGAACCGTGCATGCCCGGTTCAAAGTAAAAACCGAAGCCCGGCAGTATCAGGACTTCATTCAAGGCAAACGGTTTGCGCTGATCTAACGCGCCGTTTTGATTTTGATACTCGGTTAAGCCGAGTTTTTTAAATATTTACCCCTGCGGGATGACTCTATCCCGCCAGGGTTGAATCTGTCGTCAGGGGGCTCATCGGAGATCACCATGATAGACAATCATCAGTATTATCCAACGCCTGAAGCTTTAAGCATCAAGGCTTGGGAAACCTTCAAGAACAAGAATTTTGTTCGTTTATTGGAACCCTCTGCTGGCGAAGGTCATTTATTAAAACCTCGACCTTACAATCACTGGCAGAAAATTCCGGTCGATTGCATTGAAATCGATATCAGCAAACACCCGGTCTTGCGTTCGCAGGGCTATTCGGTGGTGGGTATGGATTTTATGCAGTTCAAAAGCGGTAGTCTGTACTCCCATGTGTTGATGAATCCGCCGTTTGCCGATGGCGCGCAACATGTGCTGAAGGCCTGGGAGATTCTGTTCGATGGTGAGATCGTTGCGATTATCAATGCCGAAACCTTGAAAAACCCGTTTTCCAAGGAACGAAAGCATTTGGTCCGACTGATTGAGCAGTTTGGCGAAGTGGAATATTTGCCGGAGATGTTTGCCGGCCAGGATGCTGAGCGCAAAACCGATGTTGAAATTGCGCTGGTCTGGCTGAAGAAAACCTCAACATTCGAAGAGGAGCTCATAGGCAATATACTCGACGACTTACGTCGCGATCAAACGAGCGCCGAGAATTTGGCCGGCGATTGCCAGCCGATCCATGAGCTGGCCTTAGCCAATGCCTATATCGACAATGCGGTATTGATGTTCAATGCCGCCGTGGAAGCGGCCCGGCAGTCGGCATTTAGCGAAGCGCGTGCCATGCGTTATCGCAAGATGCTGGGGCAAACACTTGGTGAATTGAATGGTGATGCAGCGGTCAAATCCACGCATACCACACTAGATTGGATAAAAAATCAGCTATATACCGATTACAGCGATCTGAAAGATCGTGCCTGGTCCGGTATTTTGCGATCCACTCAAGTCACCTCGCGTTTGTCGTCGGCGGCGCAAAAACGGCTGGAGTCGGATTTCGAGACGATTAAGTCACTGGAATTTACCGTAGCGAATATCTACGGCTTTCTGCAAGGCATCATAGATCAGCAAGGCGATATTCAGCTGAGCATGGTCTGCGATGTGTTCGACTTGATCACCCGCTATCACAGTGACAATACCGTCTTTTACATGGGCTGGAAATCCAATGATAAGCATCACACGCTGGGCATGCGCATCAAAACCACCCGCTTTGTCATTCCAGGTCACGCCACCGAATCGTATCAAAACGATTTGTCGTGGGAGTCTCAACGGATGCTGGCGGATTTTGACAAAGTGTTTGCGATGTTGGATGGCAAGTATGAAGTGGCTGTGGGCCTGGAATCGATTTTCCGAAATCACTTCCATGCCCTGCGTTCCGGGCAACGGATTAGCGGCAGCTATTTTGATGTTCGCTACTATCCGGGCGTGGGCACGATTCATTTCTTCCCCAGCAATAAATCGCTGATTGATCGAATGAATCGTCTGGTTGGCAATCATCGCCGTTGGCTCCCGCCGGCGGAAACCAAAGCAGGAACCGGTTTTTGGCAGCAGTTCGACCAAGCGGAAAAACTCGATAAGGCCTTCCGGACCGAAGTCAGTAAACACGGTAAGGGGGTTGGCCGACATTATCACTTTGATCCTTTTTGGGCGATCAAATACGGCGGCGAATCGGAACGGGAACATGGTCACGCCATGCTGACCCAAGCCATGAGCACTATATTGGTGAATCATGGCATTGATCCCGATAGCTTGTTGGATAGCGATCAAAACGGTGTCCGGCAATTGGATTGGGATGGTCTGCCTGATAGCCATTTGGCTTTAGCTTCATAGCCAGGGCGCAAAACCTTTAGCATTACTTTTACATAACCACTGGTCTAACCAGTATCACCTGCCTCGGGGAGATGAACGACTCTCCCCAAGGGGTTAGTCTGTTTCATGTCCTCGGGGCTTTTTTATACCCGGAGATAATACATGAACGCACAAACCAACGAAGTCGCGATGAAAGTCAACCAAGCCAATTTGGTTAAAAGTCTACGCTTCAGCTTCACCAACAAAACCACGGTGCTCGGCGAGCTTATCCAAAATGCCCGCCGGGCCCATGCGGCCATGGTGGTGATTAACTTTCCTGATTATAAAGCTGCTTCAGCAACAACGTCATTCCGGCAGGGATTGCCGGAATCCAGGTCACACGGATGTGTTCGACGCTTGCCATCCTTGGCTTCTGGATCTCGGCAATCCCTGCCGAGATAACGATTTTTGACATAGCTGAAGGATCTTTATAATCAGGTTAACTTTTGTCCTGAAACCAAAACGCTACAAGTTTTGGATGATGGCTGCGGCATCGACTCAATTGCCACACTACTGACAGTCGCCGAATCCGGCTGGGACGCTGACTTGGTAGCCCACGAGCATCCGTTCGGAATTGGCTTTCTATCGGCTCTGTTTGCCTGTCGGCACATCAGCGTCATGAGTAAAAGCGGCTCGATCGATGTCGAAACCGACCACATTCTGGAATTTAAGCCGGTGGTGATCACGCCAGTTCACGACTGGAACGGCATCACTAGCATTACCTTGCACGATGTAGCGTTGGAGATGGGTCAAATTGCCACGACGCTGAAACGATTGGTGCGCGGCTTTCCCATTCCAGTGCTGTTCAACGATCAATTACTTGAACGCTCATGCGCGCTGGATTGCGGATTGACCTTTGTTGACAGCGAGATTGGCGAGATTTATCTGCATGGCATGGACCAACCCAATGGGGCGCAATATGAGTTCGATATTTATCTGCAAGGTTTGCCCATTTATTCTTCGCATAGCTACACATCGCATCGCCATATCATTCATCTGGACTCTTCTCGTTTTCACGCCCGCTTGCCGGATCGTGACAACTTGGTCGATGAAGCTGATGTGATCAAACGTGTTAAAGCCGTTCTGGCACAAACCATCGAACAGCGTTTTATCCAGATGAAAGCCACTCTGTCTGCCGAAGCGTTTGTGGGGTTTTATGAAATGCTGCGGCATTGGGAGCTGTTGAAGTTACTCAATGATGTACCCCTGGTTCCGCCAGAAGCCTTACGCGAAATCATTGCCTATCCGGTTTGCGATACCGAGGTTTTTGATAACTTCGAGCAGCAACCAGATAAAGCCATGACTCGTGCGGACATAGTGGCCCGCGGCATCGTCTCAATTGACGATGACATCAAAGTTGACGGTGCTGGACGTTATTTGTTCGCCTGGAACCGGGATTATTTGCTGTACAACGGGACGTTGGATAAAGGCCATTGGCTTCATTCACTGGTTCGGCATCTCAATGATGAAGAGCTGGTGATTGAAACGGTCAATGAAACTCATCAGGCTCAATTCCAAGGTGATTGGTGTTGGGTCACGGTGCGTTTTTGCGAGGCCTACCGAGTCCGGCTTGGACAGGATGTTGTTGAGATCACGGATGAGGCTTGCTACCAAGGCCAGGAAATCGCCGATGACATCATTGTGCCCAAAGGCGATTGCTCGGCTCAGGTGTTACAACAAATGGCTAGCTTCAGAAGCGAATACGATGAATTTCAGGAATCGACCTTTGAAAGCGATTCGGATGCCTTCATCGCCTTTGTGGTGGCCAATACCGCCAGCGATCCAGCTAATGCCATGCAACGCTTGTTACCAGATTTTTGCGGCTGTCCTGCGCTGTACGGCAAAGCCTTCGTGGTGGAATTGGATCAGCAAGGCAAACCGGCATCGGTGATGGCCTATCCAACTGAATCCGGCCAAAAGCAAATGCATCAAACCAGTATGGATTGTTAAACCTTATTGTATGAGCGCATTATCCAGTCGGATAATTGCGCTCATTTTCATTATCGTAAATGAGAACATGCCATGGCTCCATGTCCACCGTAAGAAGACTGAGATGCGCCTTCGAAATACTATCTATCTACCAGTAACCGCCCGTAGCGAGTGATTCGGTCGAAACTAAACACATGCTCTCTCGGGCTTTCATAACAACGGCCCACCAATCTTCGTCTGTAATCCGGCTCGCCTTTTTCGAGATAAATAGTGGCACCACAAATGGGACATGCCGCCGAATACCGAACCAACCGAATCACTCTTAAATCTCCGTCTCGAAGCAGTTCGAACTGCGCAGACTGTTCATGAAAATTTGTAAACAGTTCATGAGCTACGACGATTCGATCATCCAACAATAATATCCAAGGCTTGATAATAGTGACCCATGAACCATAGGGAATCGCGAAAATACTTACCAGTAATGTCAAATCTTGCGTTGTCACCGGCCTGGGCACGGATAACGATAGCCATCCAGCATAAGCAATTAACACCGCGAACCCAGCTATGATTGCTAGCCAACCCAATATAACCCAGACATGCCATTGTCTTAATTCGATTTGTCCACGCCGAAATAACCAACTCGCGATCCAACTGGGTTTGACTTCACCCAGTTCAGTCATTTGATAGCTGGCTTGCAAATCGACTGCATTGTTCCTGCTCAGGACGCCTTCAATCGCTTGGTCTTCTTCCGTAATTTCCGGTATCGGTTCTGCCTTGATATAGAACGTCGTGAGTTGTCCCGGACCTCCCTTTGTGCTTTTACGCTCTGGCTTTGGGTAATGAGGCAGCCCATATTTACGGGCATATTCGATAATTTGTGGCTCTCTAGCTTCACAATATTTCTTCAACGAACCCGACCAATCGATCCACTTTTTAGGATCGGCAATTCCTATAGATTCACCGATTGCGGCGACGATTTCATCAGCCGTGAACCGGCGCTTCGACTCTTCGAATTCTGACTTCTTCAACGATTCCTGGGCTAACGCGCGCAATATGCGGTGCCCTTTTTCATCGCTTGGCTCGCAATCCAACCAATCGATCAAGCATTGAATTACCTCACGCATAAACCACCCCAAACCAGGTAACCGACAGTAACGGACTGGTTAGCGAATAGCCGATTCATAACAATGTCCTCCATAACAAATTCGAGATGAGCGATATAAAAATGATTTTGGAATGCACTTATTCAGGTCAAACACCAATTAAGGCTCCACTTGTTGTAGGCAAAGCCACTGATAAGCAGAACGAGATTAGAAGAATTTCAGGATCATTCAATCCATCAGGCCGAACAAATAGCCTGGCGTTATCAAAGTGGCCATCCGTAACACGCCGAAAGAGGCATCACCAACTCAATAGGACAATTATTTTCAACAACACCAATTCATATCAATCGGGGTTTCCAGAGCTTTGTGACCCAAAACAGGTCACTTTGCGACCGGGACATTTCCGCGTTGCCTACCTAGCATATCGACAACAGTCATTAATCAACTCAGAGGCGTTTATGTCAACACTGGATGAAGACCTTGCCCGGTTAAATTTCGAATATCTCATGCTAGCCAGGGAATGCACACGCAGTAATCCTGAAGAAACGGCCTGGCGCTTTGGATTAGATCGGGCTGGCATAGATCGTCTCGCCGGCATGACACAGGAGCAACTTCGTGTACATGCCGAAAGTAGTCGTGCCGTGATTCGGCTATTGCCTGTCTATGCCCCAAGCAACTTGCCCATGGTTGCCTATGTAAATCTTCTCCAACCTTGTATCACTGGAACTGCGGATGAAACCAATGCCCTTTAAAAGCAGGTCAAACATAGGTGCAGACTTGGTCTTGGCGGAAAGACTAATCCAACTCGGCGCCCGTCCGCCAATTGTCAGCCAACTCTGCCATTTAACCCGAAAGCAAAGCATCGCATTTTTTAAGACGGTACAAGGGCAATCGCCCAAACAAGGCATGCTGCCACACGATCATCAATGGGCCATCCGCTCGGCGTTCAACAACATTCATGCCTCGCTATTTTTAAGCATGATTGAAGACATCAGACACCAGCTTTCTACCCAAAACCTGAGTGCGACCTTACTGGTTGCTGCCTACGAGATCTACACCAACGTCGCGTCCAAAATTTTAGCCGATCGGCAGTTTATCCAACCACGCTCCAGCCAACATTATCCGTTAGATATCAACCGGGCTTGGTATTTAATTAGCCTACTCTCGGCGGGTGATTTGGTTTTCATGATCTGCGGGCATTGCCACGCCCGTTACCTGGGCATGATTCACCCTGAAGCCGCATTTAGTCAATGCCCTATCTGCGATGTGTGGACTGATCGCTCAGGTCGGCGACGCTGGGTTTCCGCAAAATCAAAAAAGCAATCATTGAACAAACCAAGCACTCGTTAGAGGCAATCCATCAGCTACTAAGGAGAAGTCGCATGCATATCGTTGTCGTCACAGCCACCAGTTCCCAAATACCTCAGTCGATCCATGGCAAAAATATCGCGCGATTGGCACGCGAGTGCTTTGCCAATCAGCAATCGCTGACGATTGATTTTAAGGACGTCAAAACTATCACGCAGAGTTTCTTTCAGGAATTGTTTTTGCCACTGGTCGCCGAATTCGGATCCGATTTTCTGAAATCGAAACTGAAAATAGTCAATATGGCGGGGCACGTCGACAACATGATGCGGTCAGCATTCAAAAATCTCGAGGGCTACTTTGACAAACTGACGGCGATCAATCAACTGGGTTGCGATGAAGAGATTTATGCCATGAATCAGACCTGGCTCATCAAAGCCAGAGAAATCGCACGGGAGAACCCGGTGCTGACCGAATTAATTTTGGGGATTACCGATGAGGCCATGCGCTTGGCAGTTGAACGTTTATCTTTAGAAGACATTGATTTCATTGCCCGCTCCAACTGGCTATGTTTTACCCCACGATTTTCGAGTCAGTTTATTCAAAACATCAATAGAGAATCGCCGCCGATGGTGGAAGCCATGCTCGGATTAAGTGGCACTATTGATTAAGGGAGGCAGCTAATGCTCAAGAAATATCAACAACAAACCTTGGCGATAGAACTGCTCAATCTCCATGCGAAAGTCAAAATCGTGCATCAAGCAACGGGAGTACCGATAAAGTTACTGAGGCAGACCTACCGTCAATTACATGGCCAATCGCCCAGTCGTGGATCGATCAAGTTTTCAACCCGAGGTTTGACCGGTAGTCGCCGTAAGTATAAAGATGTAACCATCTTCGCCGTGTGTTTTCAGGTTGCCACGGCCAAATCGACAGAAGGCCAAATCCAGACGCTAATTACTGCCTTTAATGCGTATAAAAAATCATATCCCTTGGGACAACTCGAGTTTTCCGATGCTTGGGTGGTGGCGCAGGACATCAAAGATAAACGAGTTCAACTTTCGAAATGTCCACAATGTCGATCTTGGGTTTTGTTAAAAGCCCGTGAAGATCTCGCTGATCGCTGCAGCGTCTGCAAAATACATTTATGAGAAGGTTAACCAAAAATATTTGAATCCTGAGTAAGAAAAAATGGCAACTAATCCGGTCATTGCTTTATTTAAAACAAGGCCGGATCGAACCCGCGACCTATTTATTGATAGACAACAAATACATGAGTAACGCCCATAAACGTCAGTCGGTATTGAGACCCATCATGATTGATCTTGAGGCGGTTTCGGAAGTCACAGGGCTTTCTGAATCTACCATCCAATCATTGATTCGTGCCGATGAGTTCCCTAAGCCTCGTAAAGCATCTGCACGCCGTTCCTGCTGGTTACTACGCGAAATTGAAGAATGGGCTGAATCGCGTCCTGTTTCCGATTTATTGCCCCCCCCTAATACGGCAATAGGCGGACGCAACGGCAAACCTAAATCTCGAAACGCTTTGCCAATGACTCAAGATGCTCTGACAGATTAAAGAGCCATAGGCGTTTTTCATCGTCATATTGATGCCGATTATAAGTTCCTACCACACCGGGTAACATATGACCGAGAATCGTTTCACCTACGGAATCTGGACATCCTAATTTTGCAAGAAAGGTGCGCGACGTCCGTCGCAAATCATGCGGTGCCCAATGAGTCACCGTTAATCGAGGCCTCACCTGCTCAGGGCGAATCTGACTATAGGGTTGTCTATAAAATACCTGTTCAGTGACGTATTTTTGTTCGATGTGCCCCACTTTATGACGGGATGGAAATAGAAAACCGTCACCATATAGTTTTTTCCGCCGTAACACCACTCTCAAACCTCTACCGAATAAGGGCACCCTTTGATCTGTAGCAGTTTCATGTCGGGCGTTTTTCGTTCTAATTTTCGGTATCGTCCACCAAACTTGGCCACCCTCTTCGCTAATTTCACTTCCTGACATGCCAACTATTTCTGAGCCGCGAGTTCCGGTCCAAAGATATAACATTAAAACGTCAGTAATTATCGGTGCGAAATTTGGAAGCCAAGCAATCAATTCACCGATTTCGTCTTCAGTAAGTACGCGTTTGACCACGCCGATGTTCTTACCTTCTATGGTCTTTCCTTTTGATCTAATTTTTCCACGTAAAATTAAGCGCCACCAATTTACTGCAGCTTCAGGTAGTCTACCGGCATCCATTGCATAATCCCATGCCGCTCCTAACTCACATCGTAATTTTCCAGCCTGCACGGGCGATATTGCGGCGTATTTTTGAATCAAATCAAAAGCCATTGCACGGGTAATTGCAGTGGATGGTAAATCCGCCATATCACCCAGCATTGTGTTAAACATTCTAGTAATTTCAGTAGAACCTTTTTTGGCTCTGTGACGACAAACATGTCCAGCTAAATATTCATCACACAGCACACGTACTGTATAAGCGTTTTCAGAATTTGCCGCCTCTCGTTTTAATATTAAAGCTTTTGCCTCTAATTTTGCTTGCTTTGCTTCTAATACAGGGTCACTACCAGAATCACGCTGGTTTTTCAAAGCTTCCCAAGCGACAATAGCCGCTGGAAATGACATTGACGGCCAATGACCGATGGACACCTGCCTAAGGCGTCCATCAACAGTACTTCTATATCGATAAAACCAAGTTCTCACCTTTGCCATGGCAGACAAACGCAGTCCTGGGTAATCGTCAAAAGCCATATGCTGTCCTGGCTGCAAAGCTTTAGCGGTGCGGGCATCGAATTGCATTTTAGTATAGGTTTTCTATGTTGATCGATGACACGAGTATAACTCGAAAAAACCTATACTAAAACCTATACTAAACAGCAAAGTGCAGGGAAGTTTTGAAAAGTGCAGTTGGTGCAAACCTGACTCACAGCATAGAACAATTATCTATTATTTCATTAATTTACGAATGAATCTCCAAACAAAACAAGACAGCAAGCAAGGCAATGAATCGCAACACACCCCGATGATGCAGCAATATTTGCGTATCAAGTCCCAACAGCCAGAAACCCTGCTTTTCTACCGCATGGGCGATTTTTACGAGCTGTTTTTCGACGATGCCAGAAAGGCCGCGCAACTGCTCGACATCACGCTGACCGCGCGCGGCCATTCCGGCGGCCAGCCCATTCCGATGGCCGGAATCCCCTACCATGCCGCCGAAAACTACATCGCCCGGCTATTGAAGCAAGGCGAGTCGATCGCGATTTGCGAACAAATCGGCGACCCTTCCAAATCCAAAGGGCCTGTGGATCGCAAGGTGGTGCGCATCGTCACGCCGGGCACGGTCACCGACGAGGCCTTGCTGGAAGATCGCAAGGACAATCTGCTGGTGGCGCTGGCGATGTTCGACAAATACTACGGGGTAGCCTGTCTGGATCTGGGCAGCGGCAAATTCGTGCTGCAACAATTGAAAAGCGAAACGCAGTTGCTCAGCGAGATCGAACGCCTGAATCCGGCCGAATTATTGTACAGCGAAGACCAGGCCTTACCGCCCGGCGTCAAGGAACGCAAAGGTTTATGCCGGCGGCCGCCGTGGCATTTCGATCTGGACAGTTGCCGCCAGCTGATTCTGAAACAATTCAACAGCCACGATCTGAAAGGTTACGGCTGCGAACATCTGCCGGCGGCGATTTGCGCGGCGGGCTGTCTGCTGCAATACGTGCGCGACACCCAGCAAAGCGCCCTGCCGCACATCCAGGGCATCAGCGTCGAAAACTGCGACGACAGCATCAGCCTGGATGCCGCCAGCCGCCGCAATCTGGAGCTGGACAGCCATCCCAGCGGCCAGCTGCAATACACCTTGCTGGGCGTGCTGGACAAGACCGCCACCGCGATGGGCAGCCGTTGTCTGCGGCGTTGGATACACCGGCCGTTGCGCGCTCACGGCATCATCAACGGCCGTTACGCCTGCGTCGCCAGTTTGCTGGAGAATCAACTCTATCGCGATTTACAAACCAGCCTGCGCCAGGTTGGCGATATCGAGCGCATCAGCTCGCGCATCGCCCTAAAGTCCGCCCGCCCCCGCGACCTACTGGTATTGCGCCACACCTTGGCGACCTTGCCGGCCTTGCAAACCCAATTGGCGGACAGCGATAACCCGCATCTGGAAAACCTGCGCTCGCAACTGCGCGAACAACCGCAATTGTTGGAACTGCTGCAAAAGGCCATCATCGACAATCCACCGGTACTGATCCGCGACGGCGGCGTCATCGCACCGGGCTATCATCCGGAGCTGGACGAGTTGCGCAACCTCAGCCAGAACGCCGACCAGTTCCTGATCGACATGGAGCAGCGCGAACGCGCCAGCACCGGCATCGCCACGCTGAAGGTCAATTACAACCGGGTACATGGCTATTACATCGAGATTTCCAACGCCCAGGCCGACAAGGTGCCGGTGCATTACACCCGTAAACAAACCCTGAAAGGCGCGGAGCGTTACATCACCCCGGAACTGAAATCTTTCGAGGATAAGGTGCTCAGCGCCAGGGAAAAATCGCTGTCCTTCGAGAAAGCCTTGTACGATCAATTGCTGGATACGCTCAGCGATGCCTTGATCGACTTGCAACATTGCGCCAATGCGCTGGCCGAATTGGATGTACTGGTGAATTTTTCGGAACGCGCCGACACGCTGAATCTGGCGCAACCGCTGCTGGATCAACAACCCGGCATAGACATCGTCGGCGGCCGGCATCTGGTGGTGGAAGCCTTGTCCAGCATCCCCTTCGTCGCCAACGATCTGAATTTCTCCGCCGAACGGCGGATGTTGGTGATTACCGGCCCCAACATGGGCGGTAAATCGACTTACATGCGCCAGGCCGCGTTGATCGTGCTGTTGGCGCATATCGGTTGTTACGTGCCGGCCCAGTCTCTGCGCTGCGGGCCGATAGACAAGATTTTCACCCGCATTGGCGCCTCCGACGATTTGGCCAGCGGCCGCTCCACATTCATGGTGGAGATGTCGGAGACTGCCAATATTCTGCATAACGCCACCAGCAACAGCCTGATATTGATGGACGAAATCGGCCGCGGCACCAGCACTTTCGACGGCCTGTCGCTGGCCTGGGCCTGCGCCGATTATCTGGCCCGGCATACTCAGGCCTTCACGCTGTTCGCGACGCATTATTTCGAGCTGACCACGCTGGCCGAAGAACAAGAAAACATTCATAACATCCATCTGGATGCGATGGAGCACGGCGACAAGATCGTGTTTCTGCATGCGGTAAAGGACGGCCCAGCCAATCAGAGTTACGGCCTACAGGTCGCGGCTCTGGCGGGCGTGCCGCAAAGCGTGATCGCCAATGCCAAAAACAAGCTGGCCCAGCTGGAAAATACCGCGTATATCGAGCAGCAAAGCCATCAGGAAATCAATCAATTCGATCTATTCACCAGTCAGGAATGCCATCCGGCAGTGGTATTACTGGAAGAACTCGATCCCGATCATTTAAGCCCAAGGCAAGCTTTGGACACTTTGTATCGATTAAAAGCCCTGTTAAAGTCTAAAAAACGTTGATAGCCAGAGCTCGCATCGTATGCGCGTAGCCAATGATTGATTTAGATTATCCCCTACAAGCGATCGGCAATTGGATATGCCATATGTATAGCCATTTCCGCCCATAATATCCGAACCTGCCGCTTGCTAGCGACACTCGATAAAACAACGTTTCCCTGTGCGAGTTACCCACTCGTTAAGGAATAAACTTTAGAAATTTACTGTTATCGATTGTCGCAACCACTATACTTT
>Ga0172378_10003511_pt1 | contig 14733 bp, 7 predicted proteins | sample GrowelOW332metaG_FD_119755 | JGI IMG/M metagenome (GOLD analysis project Ga0172378, IMG submission 119755) | Groundwater microbial communities from an aquifer near a municipal landfill in Southern Ontario, Canada - Pumphouse #3_1 metaG | ecosystem: Environmental > Aquatic > Deep subsurface >... | reverse complement strand
TGGAAACCCGCACCTGGTTTCATCAAGGACCGGTCGGCGACGAATTCGGCGAATGGGAGGAGCTGGATTTTAGCGGCGAATACTGGCCAGGCGATACGCCAGCCTTGTTGCGTCCGCAGGCGATGACCGAACTACTCAAAGCGCTGCCGCGTCGTAGCAAGCGTGACGCCTTGCGGGCCCTACGCGGCAGCGTGCTGCGCACCGAGCTGTATGCATTGGACGGCACGGACCGGCAAAATCGCCCCTACACCGTCACCGAAGCGCTGCAAGGCGTGCGCGAAGAAGCGCCGCCGGCTGACGGCGAGCGGCGGGCGATTTTTTTCAGCTTTGCATTGGCGCAGCGCACTACGCAGTGGGAGCGCGGCGCGGAACCGATGACCCAACTCAGCCTGATGGGCGATTACGATCAATACGGCCGGTTGAAGTCTCAACTCAGTATCGCAGTGCCGCGTGGCCGGGATTATCGGGTCGCCGCCGAATCGGCAGAGCCTTATCTCGCCACCTTCAGCGAAACCGACTATCTGCAACGCGACGACGCCCTGCGCTATTTGATTGATAAAGTCGCCAAGACCAGTAGTTACGAAATCGGCAACGACGGCAAGACCACGGTGTTTGCACTTTGGGAAGCTGTGAAAGGCGGTAGCGCTACTAAACAGCTGATAGGTCAAACCCTGAATTTTTACGATGGACCCGGTTTCCAAGGCCTTGCGTATGGCCAGCTTGGCGACTACGGCGCGCTAGTGCGTTCGGAAAGTTTGGTCATGGACGATGCGCTGCTAGCCGAGTTGTATCGCAGCGGCGCCAGTGTGCAAAGTCCACCGGTTTTGCCGTTATATCTCAAACCCGGCGCGCCGGCCTGGACGGATGAATACCCGGCCGAATTTCGCAAACTGGCCGCGCAAGCCGGTTATCTGTATCGCAATGGCGGCGCCAACGGCATTTCCGCTCAAGGTTATTTCGCCATCACCGCCAGCCATTTGTACGACTTTCAAGCCAGTGGCGCCAACGGCAAGGGCCGGGGGTTGTTGTTGCAACAGCACGATCCGCTGGGCCGGCGCACCGTCATCGGCTACGATGCTTATGCCTTGCTGCCGCAGCTGGTCATCGATTCCTTGGGCCTGAAAACCCAGGCCAGTTACGATTACCGGGTGCTGCAACCGGAAGTAGTGAGCGATGCCAATTTCAACGTCAGCCGCTTCCGCTTCACGCCACTGGGTTTATTGAAAGCCACCTTGGTGCAAGGCAAAACCAATGTCGCCGAAGGCGACCGCACCCGACCCAGTGTCGAACTGAGCTACGACCTGCTGGCCTTCAGCGAACGTGGGCAGCCGGTGTCGGTGCGCACCAGGCAATACCAGCATCACGACAGCGAAGCCGATGTGCCGCTACCACAACGCGACGAAACCATCGAGACCGTCGAATATTCCGACGGCTTCGGCCGGCTGCTGCAAACCAGGGTGCAGTCGGAAGAGATTCGTTTCGGGGACCCGACTTTCGGCGGCGGGATTTTGCCTGTCGATCAGACCGACGATGCCGGCACTAAGTTGGCGTTTGCCGGCGTCCGCAACAGCGACGCCAATAATCCCAATGTGCTGGTCAGCGGCTGGCAGGTCTACGACAACAAAGGCCGGGTGGTCGAAAAATACGAACCGTTCTACGCCACGGGCTGGAAATACGCCGTGCCCGGCGAGGCGCAGCTCGGCCAGAAGGCTGTGATGATTTACGACCCGCGCGGCCAGGTGATCCGCACCTCGAATCCGGACGGCTCCAAGCAAACGGTGATTTACGGCGTCCCCGCCGATCTGGCCAAGCCCGAGCAATTTGCCCCCACGCCTTGGGAAGCCTACACCTACGACGCCAACGACAACGCCGGTCGCACTCATGCCGAGGCCGCCCAAGGCTATCAAGCGCACTGGAACACGCCGGCCAGCATCGTCATCGACGCGCTGGGCCGCACCATAACAGCCACGGCCCGCAACGGCGCCGATCCCAAGGACTGGTATGTCACCCGTTCGAGCTACGACATTCGCGGCAACCTGCTGAGCGTCACCGACGCGTTGGGCCGGGTGGCCTTCCGCTACAGCTACGATTTGGCCAACCGGCCCTGGCGCACGGACAGCATCGACGCTGGCCTGCGCCGCACCGTGCTGGATGCCGTCGGCAATCCGTTCGAACAACGCGACAGCAAGGGCGCGTTAACCTTGCACGGTTACGACGAAGGGAATCGTCTTAACCGGCTGTGGGCCAGGGACGGCCTCAACCAGCCGCTGACGCTACGCGAAGTGACTATCTACGGCGACCGGCCCGATTCCGGCCTGAGTGCCGACGCGGCTCGGGTGCTGAATCTGCTGGGTAAGCCATACCGGCATTACGACGAGGCCGGACTGGTCAGCGTGCCGGGCTACGACTTCAAGGGCAATCCGCTTAGCCAAAGCCGGCAAGTACTCAGCGACGCGACTTTGCTGAGCGCCTATCAAAACGGTGCGGAACGCCACTGGGCCGTCAATGCCTATCGTATCGACTGGCAGGCACCTGCCGGCACCACGCTGGAAGCGCACGCGCAAACCTTGTTGGACCCGATCAAATACGAAACCAGCACCCGCTACGATGCGCTGAACCGCATCAAGAGCCTGTTGTATCCGCAAGACGTTACCGGCCAGCGCCAGGAGTTGCTGCCGGTCTACAACCGCGCCGGCGGTCTGGCGCAAGTCAAACTCAACGGCCAGATCTACGTGCAACAGATCGCCTACAGTGCCAAGGGTCAGCGGGTGCTGATCGCCTACGGCAACGGCGCGATGAGCCGCTATGCCTACGACGACAAGACTTTTCGTTTGCTGCGCCTGCGTTCCGAGCGTTACAGTCAACCCGAAGCCGACCGCTATCAACCCGGCGGCGAAGCCTTGCAGGACTTTGCCTATCGCTACGACCTGGTGGGCAATGTCCTGGAAATCCAGGACCGAGCGCCGGCTAGCGGCATTTTGAACAACCCGGCCGCGGCGACGGTCGGCGACAGTGCGCTTAAACAGCTGCTAGCGTCCGGCGATGCGCTGTTACGCCAGTTCGACTACGATCCGATCTACCGCCTGCTGTCCGCCACCGGCCGCGAATGCGACCAGGCCCCGGAAACCCCGCCCTGGTTGGACCTGCCGCGCTGCGCCGACCTGACCCGCACCCGCGCCTATAGCCAGCAGTATCGCTACGATGCGCTGGGTAACATGCAGGAACTCAAGCACCAGCTGGCCGATGGAGCCCGCAACCGGGTGTTCAACACCGTCGCCGGCAATAACCGGCTCGATACCGTGACCATAGGGCAAAGCGTCTACCATTACGCTTACGATAGCAACGGCAACATGCTCAGCGAACATCAGACCCGCCTGTTCGAATGGGACCACAGCGACCGGCTGAAAGCCTTCCGCACCCAGGTTGCCGGCAGCGAACCGTCGGTGCATGCCCAATATCTGTATGACGCCGGCGGCATGCGGGTCAAAAAATTGGTGCGCAAACAGGGCGGCCAATACACCGTGACCGTCTACATCGGCGGCCTGTTCGAATACCACCGCGCGGTGCAAGGCGCCACCGTTCAGGAAAACAATACCCTGCACGTGATGGACGACCAGTCGCGTATCGCGCTGGTGAGAGTCGGCACCCCGTTTCCCGATGACACCACTCCGGCGGTCAAATATTATCTGGCCGACCATCTGGGCAGCAGCCATGTGGTGATCAGCGGCGACGGGGCCTGGGTAAATAGAGAGGAATACACCCCTTACGGCGAAACCAGCTTCGGCAGTTTCGCCAGGAAGCGCTACCGCTTTACCGGCAAGGAGCGGGATGAGGAAAGCGGCTTGAATTACCACGCGGCGAGGTATTACGCGGCGTGGGTGGCGAGGTGGGTTAGCGCCGATCCGATAGGCATCGAGGGAGGAGTTAATTTATATGCTTATGTCCAGAACAATCCTATCCGATTAACAGATCAAACTGGAAGGCAACCTTCGACACCCGCAATTGACTTACAGGATACAGACCTTAATGGTCCCTATATGGGCGGAAATTTTGATTTCGAATTTAACGGGGGCAAGGAAGCCAATATTACATTCAACGCCAATATTAATTACAAAGAAAATTTCCCTGCAGCAAATAGAAAACAATTTGAGCAAAATCTAATGGATGCCATCAAGGCATGGGACAAATCCGCTTCCGTATTGATCTACGATACCGCTAATAACCCCCAAAAAGAGGTTACGTTAAGGTTCCGATTAAATATCGTAAAAAGCGGTGAAAACAAAGAGGTGGAAGTCCATAGAACCGGAGATAGTTCGATTTGGTTCCATTCTATACCGCCTTTTGAACAACTAGATAGAGAAAGCGTGGCCAGAGAGATGAACGTATTCATTGGCAGTGACGCGAAAACGCTTTCGCACGAACTAGGGCATACATGGGCATTAAACGACGAATATGATGCTCCGTTTATTCAGAAAATCTTTCCTGGGCATGTTGGATTTGACAGCCCTTTCTTTAAAGACAACAACGCCTTGATGAATGTTGGAGAAGAATTTCGAACAAGATATTTTGAACATTTCGGGAGGGTAATAGCGGAGTCATACGCCAATCAGTTTGGAAATCCATCGACGCATTATGATCGCGATATTCATGCGACTATAACTGCAAAGGAAATTCAGTTTGGTATTCGGCTAAATAAAAACGATATAAACGGAAACCCAAGCACGCAAAAAATTGACAAGTATAGAGCCTTTGGAGGAGCAATTACGTCAGTAATCTTTTCGCCAGGGACGAAACTTTGACCAGGGCAGACTAGAACCATACTCTTGGCTTCTCTGAGTAGGAGCCCGCGTAGGTTGGGATGAATGCAATGAACCCCAACGTGTGTGTTCTCGCCATAGTATGTTGGGGTTCGCAAGCCCACTCCATCTACGATGCTAATGCCGACAAGGGGGTAAGCGATGAGCGACAGGTACAGAATTAATGTCACCTCCGGCAAGAGAAAAATTCTAATGGCGACATCAAAGGATTTCCAGTCCACGTAGGTTCCATCATTCCCACGCTCTGCGTGGGAATGCGGGTCGAACCGCTCTGCGGTTTGGGAGACTGGAGCGTCCGTGTTTGGGTTACCACGCAGAGCGTGGGAAGCATAAAAAGTTAAACAACATTACGAACGGGAAAAATATCCCGTTCAGCAAAAGATGGTCGAAACAGCTCATGTGGTGCGGAACCATGAAATGGGTTCCGCCGAATGATTCGTAGTAAAAACCGGACAAGTATTTCTGTCCTCACATAAATCACAAAAACATATCCTTGAAAAGGAAGCAATCATGATCAAAACCAAACAAATCAGCAAAGGCGACTGGCGCACCGTCGAGTGGTTCTTCAACGCCAACGGTACGGCGTTTTTCAAAGCCCCGGCCGGCGCGCAAATCAAAGTTCGCTACGGCGTCGGCTGGTTCGGCTTCGACCGGCAGAAACAAACCCTGAACGGCAGCGACTACAAGAAACTGGAGGTGGGCGTGGGTTCCTTGGGCCGCGCCCGGATGCAAATCAAGGTTTCGCAAACCACCAATGTGACTTACGACGTCTACGGTGGCGGCGTAGCCCGGCCGTCGCCCGAGATTTCGTTTTAGCGCTTACTACGGTGGGCAAAACCGGTCGAGAGCGTGTTCTCTTCGCCGGTGACGACAAGTTTTGCCGCTAGACAAAAGGACTCCAGGTACGCGCATTTCCACGCGCGATAAGGCAAGCTCGTCGTCTCATCCGCCCCCACGATCTAGGCCGACCATTGCCCAAGCCGTGTTGACGGATGCCAATCTTGATAATGACCGACCGCGAAACCGCCGACTTTAAAACTCATATTTCGTAAATTTTCAGCACAGAGGAAGGCCCCATGTACAACAGAAATCAAGCCGCACAGATCGGCGACATCGAAATTATCCGGAGCCTGCTACCAGGCGTGGAAATCCAAGCTCCGGCCAATAATGCCGTCATCGACGGCAGCTTTACCCTCAGTGGGGACGCCACCTGCATCTACGAGGAGTACAACACCGGCTCTGGAGAGACCACCGAAACGTCGGCTGTCAACAACATTACCGGCATAGAGGTGCGTATCGGCGATGCCGCCAGCTATCAGGCCGCTACGCCGACCGGCGCTGGCGGAAACTGGAGTAGTTGGCGTTTCAACGCCAATACCAATTTGCGCGGCATCGTCACGGTAACCGCCAGAGTGTCCGCCCATCGCGGTTCGATCAATGCCAGCGCTTTTTCCACGCGCACTTTCATGATCGATGCGACTGCGCCCAGCTTGACGGTAGAAGCGACCGAAGTCATCACGTCGAGTAGCGTCGCGGTGATTAAAGGCACGGCAGCCGATCAAGAGAGCGGCATTGATTTCGTCGAATGGAAGCTGGGCAACGGTGCTTTTACCCGCGCGGTCGGTACGACCAGCTGGCAGGCCGACGTTACCGTCCCCGGCCTGGGCAATCACAGCGTCACCGTCCAGGCCCGCGACAAGGCCGGCAATGCCAGCATGGCGCAAACCGTGTCTATCAAAGCCATCGATTCGACGCCGGTGGCGCTGACCATCGTCAGCCCTGCGGAGGGTGCGGAGTTTACCCTGGCGGACGGCACAGTCAGTGTGGAATTCCAGGGCACCGCGACTGACACCCAAACCGGAGTCGATTCGGTCGAATGGCGGCTGGAAGGCCAAGAAGCTTATCAACCCGCAATACCCAAAGCGGCCAACGACTGGTCGAGCTGGCGGGTGACGCTACCGTTTACAGCAGCCGGCGAACGTACCATCAGCTTTCGCGCCAAAGACAAATCAACGCCTACCGGTAACCCTATCAGCAAAAGCCGTGCGGTAAATATTTTATTGCCGTTCGTACCCAAGGACCCGCAAGCGATATTTAGCCTGGCCAATTATTTGGACGAGTTGCAGCAATTCGCCAGTCGGCGCATCGTTACCGGCTCCGCGCCGAATAGCCCGCATATCAATGTTGCATTGCTGGCACAGACCTTTTTACAACCGTTTGATGTACTGGTTACGCCCAACGCGCGTCAGATCGCCGAGCGCTCGGTCTCGCAGGCGAGAATCTGCGTAGAAGTCCTGCGTCGCTATTTTGCCCGCCATCAGCGCGCCATACCGGCCAGCGCGGAAACCGATTATCGCCAGACGGTCTACCAATCGCTGCTGAAAAATTTAGGCACATCCTACGAAGAATTGCGTCTGGTCCGCATTGCCGAACCCAATACGCGCCGTGCCTTGGCCAATCGCTTAGGCATGGCGCTGGGTGGCACTCGGCCGGACAACCTGGATAAATTGCTGCTGACTCCCGAGCTACTAAGCGAAGCGGCCTTGGAAAGATTGTTTGGCTTGGCGGACACCACCCGTGACCCGACGACGACATCTGTGCTCCCGGCGGCGGAACTGCAAGTCTGGCAAAAGGACTATTTACGCGAAGCCTGGCGGCGCCAGGACGATGCCGCACGCTCCGAGTTTGCATTGCCCATTCCGGTCATCGACCCCGACCTGGTTGGCGAAGCCGATTTGATCGATGCGGTTCCCGGCAACCCGGCCTACGATTTGCGATTGGTCAGGGCGCAGCAAGTGAACGCCAAGCAAACCGCCATTAAAACCGCTCGTGAAGCCAAACCCGAGGCCTTAGCTGGGTTCGACCAGATCGTCGCCGAGCAGCTCGCACCGATTGCCGATCTATTGGCGCTGTTCGCCGCGCACAGTCGCGGCGAAACCATCGAAGCAGCGCTGACAACCAAACAAATTGGCCTGCGGCCATTTTTGCAGTTGATGAACATCCGCAAATTGGCGGAAACCGGCAATGTGTTGGCCTCCGAATGGAACGAGGTCTATGCCATTCTGACCCAAGTCTGGAAGCAACGCCAAGCCGCCGCCTGGCGAGAACAGGAAGGCACCTTGAGCTTGAGCCCGGATTACTTTCGCCTGCCGGCTGCGGGCGCTCAGTCCGCCGCGCTAACGCCCTGGCGCGCCGACCCGCAAACCCGGCGCGCGTGGCTGGAAACGCTGTCCGCCCGCACACAACAGGATCAGACCGTCGGTGAAGCGCTGCAAACCGCGATAATCGCCACCGAAGCCGCGATCCTGCCGTCGTTGCGGGATGCCTTGGTCGCGGATTTGATCCAAACCGGGCAAGCCGGCCTGGACTCGCTGGATGAGGTCGCCAACCGCCTGTCGCAAGAATTGGCTATCGATTGTCGAAGCGGCGGCGCGCAACGCATCACCCGCGTCGAACAAGCATTGGAAACCATTCAGGCTGTCATGTTCTCGGCGCGGATGGGGCAATTCACCGCTTCTCCGGTGCTGGGTAGCGCCAATCCGGCGGCGGCATGGGTGTTGAATCAGACAGATGGTTATAACGAGGGTAAATTTGACGAGGAATGGCAATGGATAGGCGCCTACGCGACTTGGCGCGCGGCAATGTTCGTTTTCGGCTATCCGGAAAATTACCTGTTGCCGAATCTGCGTCCGCCGCACAATCAACTGCCGTATCAGAACCTGGCACGTACCGCCGAGTTCGATACCTTGATCGTCGCGCTGGGCGACAATTTACGCTTGACGGCCAGTCAGGCCAGAGTGTTGGCGACAACCTATTTGAACGGATTACGCGGTAAAAACCAGCAAGGTACCGACAACTACCCCGATCTGCCGGATGCATTGAAACAAAGCGGCTTCGTAATCACCGACCAACTCTCGGAAACCCAGTTGCGCGAGCGTGGCACTTTGATTGCCGGTTTGTTCGGCAGCACCGCCGATCCGTATATGGCCTCGAAGTATCTGTGGGAGGTATTTTATTTCGTGCCGTTGGCGATCGGCTTGCAGTTACAAAAATCCGGGCAGTACCTGGAAGCGCTGGACTGGTTGCAAACGCTGTATGCCTATAACTTGCCGGCCGCCCAGCGTAAAGTTTTTCACGGTCTGACCTTGGAAGCCAATTTGCCGACCGATTTCAGCCGCGCCGACGAATGGCTGATCCAGGGCCTGAATCCGCACGATATTGCGACAAAACGCGCCCATGCCCACACCCGTTATGTATTAATGGCATTGGTCCGCTGTTTTCTGGACTTCGCCGATGCGGAATTTACCCGCAACACCGCCGAGTCGTTGCCGCGCGCCCGAGCCTTGTATGTCAACGCGCTGGAATTGCTGGATCAACCGGAAATGCAAACGCCAACCGGCGGTACTGGGGCAGCGGCCAACCCGTTTCCTGCCAATCCCTTGCCGCAAACGTTGCGACTGCACGCGGAACTGAATCTGTTCAAGCTCCGCAACGGCCGCAATATTGCCGGCCTGGAACATCGCAGCGCCGGCTCAGCCCCGGTGTCGGCAAGCAACCTGCCGGTGGTCGCCAGCGATGGCAGATTGGTACTGCCCAGAGCCAATCTACCCAAGCCGACAGCTTATCGCTATGCGGTGTTGGTGGAGCGGGCCAAGCAATTGGTTGGTATCGCTCAGCAGATCGAAGCGGCGTTTTTGGCGGCGTTGGAAAAGCTCGACTCGGAATCGTACAACCTGCTGAAGGCCCGCCAGGACATGCAATTATCGAGAGCACAGGTCAGGTTGCAGGATCTGCGTATGGATCAGGCCCAAGATGGCGTAACGCTGGCCGACTTGCAGAAACAACGCTCAACGATTCAAACCGACCATTATGACGGGCTATTGGACGAAGGGTTGATCGGCTTGGAACAGGCATCGTTGGGCTTTATGACCACCGCTGCTGCGTTGCATACCTCGGCGGCGATCATCTACGGCGCTGATGCGGTATTGCAAGGTGTCAAGGCCGCGTTCACCTTCGGACTGTTCGGCGATCCCGGAACTAGCGCGGGGGCCATGGCATCGTCGCTCGCGGCGACAGCCTCTACCACTGCATCGATTTTGGAAACCTATGCCAGCTACGAACGCCGCAAACAAGAGTGGGGTTTTCAGCGCGACCTGGCCCGTCACGACGAGTTGATCGGCAGCCAGCAAATCGCGATCGCTTTCGATCAGGTCAGACTTGCCCAACAAGAGGGTCTGATTGCCGGCATGCAGGCCGGTTTTGCCGAAGACACGCTGAATTTCTTGGCCAACAAGTTCACCAATGCCGAGCTTTATGCCTGGATGAGTGGCATCCTGGAGCGGATCTACAGTTACTTCCTGCAACAGGCCACGGCGATGGCGCAGCTGGCCGAAAGCCAGTTGGCGTTCGAGCGTCAGGACACGCCGCAAGCGGTGATTCAGGCCGACTATTGGCAGGCGCCGGCCGATAACGCCGCAAGCGGCGGTGACGGCGCGCAAACCGACCGGCGCGGCATGACCGGTTCGGTCCGATTGCTGCGAGACATCTATCAACTCGATCAATATGCCTTCGACAGTAGACGCCGCAAGCTACAATTGAGCCAAACCTTTTCCTTGGCGCAACTGAGCCCCATCGAGTTCCAACGTTTCCGCGACACGGGCCGTTTGCTGTTCGGCACGCCGATGGCCCTGTTCGACCGCGATTTCCCTGGTCATTACCTGCGCCTGATAAAACGGGTACGGATATCGGTGATCGCGTTGACGCCGCCAACCCGTGGCGTGCGTGCCTCATTGAGCTGCTCCGGAGTATCGCGAGTTGTGGTCGGCGGCGATTTGTTTCAAACCATCGTGGTCCGGCGCGATCCCGAACAAATCGCCTTCACCTCGCCCAGTAACGCCACCGGATTGTTCGAGCTGGAGCGCGAAGACGAGATGTTGTTGCCGTTCGAGAGCATGGGCGTTGACACCAGCTGGGAATTGCAATTGCCCAAGGCCGCCAATCCATTCGATTACGCGGCGCTGGCCGACGTGTTTTTCACCGTGGAATACACCGCGTTGCACAACGCAGACTATCGCCAACAGGTGATTGCGACCATGGACCAGCAGGTTGGCGCCGATCGCGCCTTCAGCCTGCGCGACAGTTTTGCCGACCAATGGTACGATCTAAATCACCCGGAACAAACCCCCAACCCCATGGTGGTGAAATTCAAGACCGAACGCGGAGATTTTCCGCCCAATGTGTTGGACCTGACGATGCAACAGATTGTCCTGTATTTTGTGCTGCAGGATGGGGCCACATTGAACATACCGGTTGCTTATTTGCGTTTTACCGAATCGGGCGCAGCGACTTTCTCTGGCGGCGCGGCCAGCGCAATCGACGGCGTCGCCAGCACTCGGCGCGGCAACGCTCCCGAATGGCTGGCAATGCTTGGCAAATCTCCGGTTGGCGAATGGTCGCTGGCATTAACTAACGCGCTGGCCGACGGCAGGTCGATAAGCACCTTGATCGGCGACCAAACCATCCAGGACATCTTACTGGTGATCAGCTACGGAGGCCGTTATCCGGACTGGCCGCTCTGATAGCGTTGGGGATGTTTGCCGAAAACACTTGGACGGTGACATCATCCGCATCATTCCGTAACGCTAAATCGAGGGCCGGTTCAATCGCCGGCTCTCGACTTCAATTACAACAAAAGGAGATTTCCGAAAATACCATGACCATGAAACTGGAAAACGTCGTACCGTTCGGCCGCTCGCTGGACGAATATCGAAAGATGTTCGCGTTATCCGAACGCGAGCTGGGTTTAAGCATGATTGGCGTCGCCGATGGGCCGGCGAGTTTTAATGCGGAATTATCGGCGCTTGGCGGGCGGGTGATCTCCATTGACCCCATCTACGCTTTTCAGGCGCCGCAAATCAAGACCCGGTTCGATAATGTGCTGGATAAGATTATTGACCAGGTCGAGGCGACGCCGGATGATTGGGTGTGGTCGTATCACGGTTCGCCCGACGGACTCCGCGCCAATCGGGTACGCGTGACCGACACGTTCGTGGAAGATTTTGCGATGCGCCGGGATTCCGGCTGTTATATCGCCGGGGAGCTGCCTTCGTTACCGTTTGCCGACCGGCAATTTGATCTGGCGCTTTGCTCTCATTTCCTGTTTTTATACTCGGAACACTTTTCGATCGAGTTTCGCTGGGCATCGATTTGTGAAATGCTCCGCATCGCCAATGAAGTTAGAATTTTTCCCTTATTGACGCTGATGCTCGAAAAATCGCCTTATCTTGCAACAATATGGCAGCGTCTCGCTCAACAGGGTTATTCCGTTGAAATCCGCCGCGTTGAGTATCAGCTTCAGCGGGGCGGCAATGAAATGCTGGTCGTTAGCCGAATGGCTGACGGTTAACGAAATCTCGGTGCCTTCTCCCTCCGTACCCGCAAGGGCAGAAAGGGGACGGTCGGGATGAGGGGATTTAAATCAGTGATTTACACCCTCACCCTAGCCCTCTCCCGGAGGGCGAGGGGACTTAAGGCGACACCTTCTCCGTAACGTTATACTGGTTTGTGCCCGAATGTAGAAAAAACCATGAGCATCCTGACTATAGAAAAACAAATTCGTATCGCCGCGCCGGCCAGCAGAGTATTCGATGCTTTGTCCGATCCCGAGCAAATCGTCCAGTACTATCCGATCAAATCCGTCACGTCCAGCCAGGAAGTATCCGGTGCCATCCTCTTCAAAGGCGAGGTGGATGGTACGCCATTTACCGACTACGGCACGATCGAAATCCTCGATCGGCCTCAACGCTTTAGATACCATTACTGGAGCGACAATCACGGAACAGCGGATACGCCGGAAAATCGCATGGTCATCGATTACCAATTGAGCTGCGATGGTGACGATACGGTCCTGACGCTGACCCATTCGAATTTGCTCAGTGCCGACCGTCAGGCGATGATGGCCCCAGTCTGGGATTTCCTGTTGGGAGGCCTGAAAAACTATCTTGAAACGGATGCCCGTTAATGTCCCGCTGAGCCCAAGCATTGATAATGCCGTCAATAGGTCAAGGTTTCACAAATTGGGGTAAATGTGATGCCTAAAACCACCAGAACTTATTGGAACCCGTTAGACCAAGCGCACAACGGTGCCTGGCAAGCCATCGCCGGACTGGAAGGCATGGCGGAAGAGTTGACCTTAAGTCATGATGCCGAAACCGGCGAATACACGCGTTTGACCCGGTTTCAGCCCGGTGCGGATACCTCAAGATTTGGCGGCAAAAGCCACGCCTACCCGGAAGAAGTCTTCATAGTCAGCGGCCGGCTTTACGATGCCGCCTTCGAAATGTGGCTGGAGGCCGGGCATTATGCCAGCCGGCCTCCCGGCGAATTGCATGGGCCGTTTAAAACCGATGTCGGTTGCCTCGTGCTGGAAATCTCGTTTCCCAACCGGATTGCTTAAACTCATTGGGGTTGCGATCCCTTCATTCGCCTGCGCTACGCAGCAGGCAGGCACAAATCAGTCTCCGCCTTTAGGCGGCCTGTCGTAAAAGCCCCCTTTCCTCGCGGGAGCATATGATTTATATCCCCTCATCCTAACCTTCTCCTTTATGCCCAGTGGCTACGGAGGGAGAAGGGACTGTTTCGACTTTTACGACACTCTCTTTAGCATTCGCTACTCCTTGCTCTCCAGAATAAGGGCATCAACGCCTCCATGCCGATGTGCTCACGCCGCGTTCAAATGCCCTCTTGCAGGAGGGCGAAAACGGGAAGTTTTCCGAGTATCTTCAGCAACACAGGAAACGCAGGCTTTACTTGATATACCGAGGTTGGGGGATATTAAGCATGCAAGCAAAAGCCGCCCTGTAGATCGGCTTAATTCAACGTTGAGCCTTGTGCACTGAAACGGGCGTTGTGTGCAAGTACTTGGCGATCGATTCGCAGCGGAAGCCGTTGAGGTCGATCGTTGCAGACCCTTGTCACCCTACGCCCGTACCCCGCGTAGAAAGCGCGAAAAGGAGAATGTTATGAGAAACCGCAAGATACCTAAAAATCAGACCACACGCCACCTGCTGCCCATCGCCTGCGCCGCGCTAGCCCTGTCGTTCGCGGCTTCGCTGGCTCAGGCCGGTCACCGGGAGCAGGTCACACCGCCGCCCGTGCCGACCGATCTTCGGGTAGAGTCGGGAAACAAGGCCTTCCTGAAAGGCCATGCCACCGGCACCCAGAACTATATCTGTCTGCCTGACGGTACGGGCTTCAAATTCGTGCTGTTCACGCCGCAGGCCACGCTGTTCGACGAGGACGGCAAGCAGATTATTACGCACTTCTTCAGCCCCAATCCCGATCCCGATGATGCCGGAACGATCCGCGCCGCTTGGCAATACCGGGACACCAGCACCGTTTGGGCAGGCTTGGTCCAACCCTCCTCCGATCCTGAGTTCGTCGAACCGAATGCAGTTCCCTGGTTGCTGCTTGAGCGGAAGGGCTCCCAGGATGGACCAACCGGAGGCGACAAGTTGACCGACACCACTTTTATTCAACGTGTGAACACGTCCGGCGGTGTCGCGCCCGAGACAGGCTGTGAATCGGAAGCGGACGTCGGCAGGAAGGAATTCGTACCTTACTCGGCCGACTACTTCTTCTACAAGAAGGCTCACAAATATGATGGGTATGGCGACTATTGAGAAAACCATGCCAGGGGGAACTGGGCGGCACAAGCGTCCGGTCACCCCTAACACTAATAATACAGCCGATATTAGAGAGGAACTGAAATGACTACTAAATGCTTGGTCATAACGCCGATTGCCGCCAGCCATTTTCACAGGCTTCGCCTCGTCTCAATCGCCTGCATCGCGGCGTTTTTGTTCGCGGCAGGCGCCAGCTTGGCGTCTGCCGAACCCGCCGGAAAGCATGAGTTCGA
>Ga0172378_10003509_pt1 | contig 14736 bp, 8 predicted proteins | sample GrowelOW332metaG_FD_119755 | JGI IMG/M metagenome (GOLD analysis project Ga0172378, IMG submission 119755) | Groundwater microbial communities from an aquifer near a municipal landfill in Southern Ontario, Canada - Pumphouse #3_1 metaG | ecosystem: Environmental > Aquatic > Deep subsurface >... | reverse complement strand
GATCCCTGATGACTGCATAAGCACTCTTGTCATACTGTAGATACAGTTCAACGGCTTCCATCCTTTGTTCGTATGAATACATTTCTTTCTCCTTATGGAGTCCAAGAAAATGTCTTCACCCCCGAAAAATACGCTACCGTTGCATTCGCAACGCTTTGGCTTCTGCACCCTTGATCGTCGCGATGATCGAATCCACGCAATCATCCATATCGTTGCGTAATTCGTATACCCAAAAACGCAACACCTTCCAACCTTCACGCTCCAAAGCGAAATTGCGTTCATAATCCCGCATTTTTCTTTTTCCCGCGGCATTCAAGTGGTAGGCTTCCCCATCGACTTCTATATCAAGCTTGATATACTGATTTTCATACGACAGATCCAAATAATATCCGATGCAATACCGTTGGGTCTCCGTAACAATGTTTTTCTCCAATAAAGCATGATACAGACGCTCTTCCCATACTGAATCAAAATGAACGGTCGAAACTCGTTTTTTGGGATACGAAGCCAACGCACGCAACTCATACATATCGGCATTGCGGATACGTTCCCTATCGCCGACCACGACCAAGCACGCTTTTGCACGGCTTACCGTTACGTTGTATATATTTCGGTTTTCACGACTGGAAATAAACCAATTCTTTTTCCCGCCGATATCAGAATTGTACGCAACGACAAAAATGATGACGTCACGTTGTCCGCCCTGAAAACCATACGCCGTTTGAACCAAAACATCGTCCGCATCATATCCCAGAATCTGAATCCTCCGATTCATATCGTCCACGATATCCCGCAGCGGACAAATAATTCCTATCGTTCCGTTGTATCCCGATTCCTTCAACTCCTCGAAACAAGCGACCGCAGCGGAGATCTCGCCTTCCAAACCATTCTTTACATCTATCCATCTGATAGATTCCCGATCGGTAAAACAAGAAGGAAAATTCAATGCTTTCTCATTGCTCCTCACTCGCAATTCCCCGTGATAGAATAAATTGTTAAAATATTCCGCGATGCCTGCATCACAACGGAAATGCTCCTTGAGCATGATGCTATCCACCACCCCGTCCAATACGCTATATGCGGAATGCTCAAAATATGAAAACCTCCAACGACGGTCATCACCATGAAAAACAGAATCCCATATTCGACGGTGCGCATGTTCCCGCATATTGATGATAGGCTTGAACTGTTCCGGGTCTCCGATGAATGTGACACGTTTTGCACGAAACAGCATGGGAACGATACTTATCAAGTCACACTGGGAAGCTTCATCAATGATCAGTTGATCGAATACTGCCGGCAACATAGGAGAAGCAAGCCAAGCGGAAAGCAATGTCGTCGCCCACGCAGGCTGGATCGTCTGTTGAATTTTCAAAGCTTCACTCATCAACGTCCGGTCGGACAAAGACATCTGAGTCCACTTCGACCTACCTCCTTGGGAAGAGCAGTGAACCCGGACGGCATCAAGACGTTCAAAATCCGATTGATCAAGAGCGTTCGCCATATCATTCCACTTGCTGATCAAAGCAGAAATCCCATGTTTTTCCAATTCGGACATTGCCAAATTGTGCTTATGGACCAGTTCCTCCGCATCTTCGATTTCATGTTGTTGCATTTCTTCATACGCCGAATCAAGTTCCACTTTTTTCGTTTCATACCGACGAATCGCATCAATGACTGCTTTGGCTTTCTTTTCGAACTCTTCCTGAGAAGAATTCTCGTATACATCACGCATCCGTCCATAATGATCCAATGCGGCAAGATCTTTTTCATGTTTGCCACGCGAATGTACGAAGCGGTATGCGGTACCCCGCAATCCACGGCCCTTATAGCTGACAAGGGCTTCCACAATCGAAGAAAAACTCTCCAAATCGAACTGTTCAATATTGCAATCCAACGGAACAAGCAATTCCTTCGCCGAAGCTTCCGCCGCTTCAAAGTCATCCTGACATTCTATGAAACGCAATGCATGCAATTCCTCTTTTTTGAACTTTTGGTCAATTGTGTGCACGACTTCGGCATTGTTGTCGACCTCCAGCCGGAGCCTTCGTACTTTAGAAGTCATAAGATTGGCAAGAGAAGATTTGTATGCATGATAATCGCTTTTGAACCAGCTCTCGCGATCATCTTCATCAATGCAAAATTGAACGAGACTAAAGTTTTCCCCCACAAGTGTTTTCGCCCGTTCTTTGATCGCATCCACAGCATTGTGGTTCTTGCTGGAAAACAATACGGACTCCCCGCGATATATACAGTTCGCCATTAAATTGACCGCTACTTGAGACTTCCCTGTTCCGGGAGGCCCTTGCAATTGGACGACAGGGAAATTGAGAGCTCGCTCAACCGCTTGCAGTTGTTCCGCGTTGCTTTGCATGAACGGAATACCGACTTTATCGTCGACCTCCCTTGTTTTCAGAGGCGGATCACGATAGATATACGCCAAAGCAGTCTTGTCCAACTCTGGTGCGGGAATCTCCAACAAATCTTTCAATTCCCTGACAAGCCCTTTCGTATAACGGTTTTCCGATAATCGGAACACCATAGCCGTATTGCAAAGCGTACGGGGTCTTCGTCCCGTCCGTTCATGTATTTTCGGCAAATGTTGAACCAATTTATCAGGGTCGCAAAGTACTGACGAATATCGAGAATAGCCAAGGATCAAAGGAAGTGCCAACTTGAGATCAAACGTACCGTCCACAGAAAGATTGTCGAGTGCATAATATAGCTCCCGATGATACTCCCTCGGCACACAACTCTCCACCCACTTTTGGTTGAGCGATGCCTGATCAAACAAAAACTTGGTTTCCACGGTTCTCGTTTTGAATGCCTTGGGATCTATACCGTCAAACACAGCTTTGATAGGAATCAAGGCTAGTGGCACATACGTATCGGCCTGTCCATCTTCATTGAAAAACGCCAACACAGGATACCCTAGACATACCGCTTGATCAGGATCTTTTCGGTTCATGGTTGCCGTCATCATCGCCGATTCCGATGGTTGGAATGTCAAAAAGTGTGACTTGTCAGGTTCTCCCAGCCCACGTAGCCAGAACGGTTCCAATGATTTGGGAATACAGTAATCCCTTCCATAAGACTCAGGTTTCAAGTAATAATTTCTAGGACTTTCCACTTCCAGACATGCAAGATAATATCGGATCAGATTTCGAAAATCAGACCAATTCAATTCCGATGACAAACCAGATTTCGAGGCATCTTGCTCTTGAATCGAGCCAGCGATCTGAGACTTCAACCTAAGACCGTCTTCCGTCAATGTCCAAGTCCCATCCGTTTGAATGCGAATCAACTTCGCTTTTTTCAAAAGCTCCCTCAACACTTCGGGTTCCGGAGAAACTGCACGGACAATATGCATCATATCTTCCGAAGAATAGGAAACAGCTTTCTGCAACTGCGACATTTCCCAGAGTTGAAGTACTTTTTTTACCTGTTCAGACACTACTTTTTTCGCCGCATCATCCATCTCATCACCTATTAGTCAAAAGGCAGATCGAGACTCCCTTGGCCTTCCAGAAAGTCGTTAAGCATATCCTGCAAAAAACCAATGCCGGTACAAGAAGGCGTTTTCGCTACAAATTTCATTTTCCGAAACGCCCTGACAGATCGGTCATCGGAACTATCCTCCCTGCAAAAATCAGAATCGTACCGACGAAACTTCAATAAAAAGATCAACACACGGACAACATTTCCTTGTATCTGTTCATGATCGTACGAACTAAAAAACAGATTAGTCAAATCATCCACACAATCATAGAACTCAGTTGACGAGAATTCGCCGCAACAGAGGAAAGACGTATGATACATCAATACTTGATAGGCTCCCCGCAACCAATGATTGAGTCCTTCCTTATTTTTCAAACGCAAGAAAAACGCCTTGAGAAAACGTACCAATTCTTTCTCGTCCTCCAAAAGGTTCGCACAAATGGTCATATTCTGTTGCAGAGTTGATCCTCCATGTTTTGCAGCAAATTCAATGTCGTCAAGAACCTTTTGTATTACCTTAGGGAAATACCCACCATGGTACGTCCAACCGATCACCGTGAGACAAAAGGTTCCCTCTTTTGTTTTCCAGTTTTCCAATGCTTCTTGATTCAATTTTCTGAAAAATCTCTCGCTCAATGCAATATCAGACGAACCCCCAGATATCCCATTTCCTGACTTTTCACTGCCATACGCATTGACGCGTTGAAACCGTTCAACACCCAATGCTTTGGGGTTCGGCCGCATCGTTCTATCCAATTTGATGTGATCGATAGGAATGTTACCATCGACATACGATCGTATCTGTCCTCGTACGGATATGAACCTGTTCCAATCGGAACGTACAGGAGGAACTCTGACTGGAAACGACCTGCTCAACCCCATTTCCAGCGTATTGATCGTTTCAGGCACTTTTTTTCCACTGATGGTAGTCGTTGCCTCCTCCATCTTCTCCCAATCCAAGTTTACCGCACCGAACACCGAAGAATCCTTGTTGTCGGCGACATCGACATACACTTTCGCCCGGCCTTGACCGGCTGTCATCGTAGGAGTCAGAACCAAGTTGATATCATAAGGATTATCAACATATTCTTTCGATACCGAGAACTCCTGTTCCAAAAGTTTGAGCGGCTTGTTCTTGTCGGGATCTCCAAGCCGAAGGTAAAACTTGACTAACGCTTGTATATCTGAAGCCGTTTTGGGCAGTTTGACCCCCGTCACCTTTTTCCCGTTTTCCACAAACCCGTTTTTCAGGCGATCCGTACCTTCGATCAAAGTCTTGAAGACGATTTCCTCTTCCTTGGTAAATACCACAAGGCTGAGGGACTCGCACTCGTCAAAGTAAGAAACAATTCCGCGACGTTGTCTATCGGCGAACAACGCCGCACCCTTGCATACACTACTTCCGGAAACATCCTCATGCACGGGAATTTTTCCGACGCCATAACTGATACCAGTCATATCGCCCATAGCGATTATCAATCTCGTTCTCGGCGCTGCCTCCACCACTTCCCTCCACGACGTGGAAGTAGCTCTCCACTGGCAAGGCGACAAGGACCCGTCCGATACGTTATACGGAAAGGCATCTCCAAGATTGCTATAATACGAACAATTTCGTTCCACAGGAAAATTTTTTATATTCCGACTATTTTTGTCGCTGTCAAAATAAATTCGATGACCAGGGATCAGCCGCCCCTCGTATTCATGCATGGTAATATTCGAAACGACAAGACCGACCGCATGATGGTCGATCACCATGACGATATCGCCATCTCGCAATCCTGCATCGGAAAAGATCTGTTCACAACCTATGCAAGCCGCCACGGATCGCCATAACAAAACACGATTCCCGATATTCTGAGCCGCAGTCAACAAACGATCTTGCCCATCGACCGACAAACTATCGGGAATAGGAACAACGTACGATTCGACTTTTCCAATTCCTTTTTCCCGGCATGCTTCAGTCATTTCGCTTGCCGTCAGACCGAACCAACTTCTCAAATTATTCAAATGTCCACGATCGAAGGATCCCAAAGAGGGGGAAACCATGAAACCGGCACCATCCTCTTTCATTTCAATCGTATGATCAAGTCCCATCAACATTCTATCCAGACTTTTGACAATGTTGAAATCAAATTGAAAACCAGTACCGGCGAACCCTGTAAGGACATCGTCCAAAAACAGCCGTTTTCGATTCATTAGATAAGGACTTCGATTGCAGGAACGAGCGTCCGGACTGACCAACAAAGGCGACATTTCTTTTATGAAATGGAGTCCTGGTTCATTTTCGTCATTGCTGCCAAAACAATGAAACATACGAGTGCCGAATACATCGTATATACCGAAATACACTTGCTTTTGTTTCACCATCTCAAACCCCCATTTTGCATATGCGGCAAAGACTCTCGAACGTATTCTCCACAATTGCACCGTCCATCAATACCTGTGACGAATAATCGGATGAAAGAAAATCCGGCAATGGCTTTTCCACGAACACGATATTCAACCAGCCTTTGGGAACCGACAGACAAGACAGCCCGGCTTCATCAGGAACATACGCGACTCCGAGAACCTGATCATTTGGACAACTTGTTCCGATCGGAATACTACGAAACCTTGAGGATACCGATTGCAGGACGAAAGAATATGATGTCCCCGATTCTCCGTCATAATCCATGTATTTCCAATCCCGTCGTTCAAAAAAAGAACCGTCCTCACTGGCAAACTGCAGGATCCAAAACCGATGCTGAAACGGTGAGAGTTTAATGTTCGCCTTACGATCGCCAAGAACAAGAAACAGCATTTTGGCGAACTCCTTCACCACTCTATGCCGGTTCCTCCACAACGTTTCCACCAAACGAGTCCTGGCCAATACCTGCAAATACAGGTTCCAGACAACCCGATACAACACGTTGTTTTGCAACACATAATTAGGACATGGTACGGAATGGAGTCGAGATATCGTAGCGAATTCGGGTAATGAAAACGCATACGAGATCAATCCGTATAACCGAGAAACCGCAAGAACCCTCTCGCTTTCAGGGTACTCGGATTGATAGTCGTGCAAATACCCTTTGCAACTCACGGAACAATACTCCAGGAACTGTTTGAACACCCGGTTTTCCAAAGTATCGATGCTCTCGAATCGAACTACCGCCAATATTTTCTGACGATCACCCGCCCTCTCGTAATTAGTTCTCCCCGGTTGACGAGAAAGCCACCTCAGACATTGCACATCTATTTGTTGTACACGATCCACCGGCAAAAACGCACGATCCCGACGCAATACTTTATGCAAATTGTGAACCAGGATATTGATGATATTGAAATGTTCGATCGCGATTTTCGTTATGAACCGTAATGGGGGCTCATCGATTTCTCTCTTTTCTAAAAAAAACCGGTATACATCGTCAAAAAACAAAGGCATCGCCTTCGATTGGTTCACAACATGACAGTTGTCACTTTCTTTCTCACGTTTTTCGGCAATAGCACGAAGATCGGCATAACAATCCACGATAGCATTGAGGGCCTCATACTTTCCTTCGTATTCATCCTCCTCCTTCTGTGTTGAAAAATATTCATGTATTCCGGACGCATCCGTAAACGCCTCATGCGAAAACAAAGAAGTGCGCCCCTCTCTGTCATCAACAAAAAAAGGGGAAAGGCTGCTCCTGACCATTACCGCTCGACACCCTTCCAACTGAAGAAAATCGACGCATCATCCCGGACAGTTTTGAAAGCGGACAAAAGGGCTTCGTCCCGGACTTCACGTTCCAACAAATCCAGAATCTCGTCAAATGCATTCCTTGCTACAGCCGAAGACTTGTCCAGACCATTGAGCTTCGGCAGCACTTTCATTTCGATTTGATCGGCCACAGCGGATCTGAACGACGCATCGGCGGTTACATTCGGATATGACTCCACATAATGTTCGATCGAAAGCCACACGCGGTGGGCGAACGGCCGTCCTACTTTTGCAAGTATTCGGTTGATATTTTCGATGATGTCATCCTTCAAATGCTTCCGCTGTTCGCTAGTCAACCTCTCTCGACTTTCCATTGTTTTCCATTGTTTGTATGAAAGATATGAACCGGTATCATACTGCCGTGTAAAATTGAGAATGTCGGGTTTCGAGGTCAATTTAGGAGGACGACCGAATCGCAATACATTGGAACGATCCATAACCTTGTCCGACAAGCTCTGCGTCGTCTCATCTTCATTCATCGTCCCCACAAACAAAGTGTTCGCACCGACATATAGCCTTCGGGAAACATCCTTGGTCAGCAACGAACCGCATTCCAATTCAATTTCAGCAGTCCTGCGCAACGTATCATTATGAGGATCTACGCTTCTTCTGACTTCCAATTTACTCAACATATCGCTGAAATAATACTCCACCCTGGCAAGGTTCATTTCATCAAGCAATACAAGATTTACGGGCAGGCTGTCCTCTGATTCAAATTGACGTTTCGTCAATTCATTGTTATAGATATCGAATTGCCACAACGCCCGCGACAATTCCGTGGCTTTGAACTTGTTCTGCATGTAATTGTAAAACCCGAACATATCCTGAGGACTATCCCACCGAGGCTGGACCGCCACCGTCAAAAAATTCAACCCCATCGCAGTCGCATACAGCTGAGGAAGAAGGCTTTTTCCCGTCCCGGAAATACCGGCAAGCACCACGAGCGGGGAACTTTCAGAGACTTTGAGCCCGGTATGGAACGCATTGATCGTCCTATCATCGAATTTGATGTTGTTCGCCTGAAGAGTCCCTTTGAACTTCTCAAGCCACCCATTTTCATTGATGGATTCTTTTTTTATGTGCCGATTCTCAAAATACACGCGATCAAGATCTGCCCACCGATGCTCAGCCGCTGCAGTCTTACCCTGATACTCTGCTTCTTCAAGCTTGGCCTCACTGATTTGCTTTTTCAAATCCCCCAACTGACGATAACTTTCTGCAATGCCCTGCCGCACAGATTCAAGTTCTTTGTTTTTATCTTCCAGTTCCTTCGCGAGGCGTTTAAGTTCCTCAATACGAGAAAGAAGTTCGCTTCGCTCTTTTTCCAGACTTTCTTTCCGTTCTTCGAGCAATGCAATAGAGTCTTTTACTTCTTGCATCTCTTTCCTTCTCGCTTCAAGCTGGGCGGAGACACTTTGGAGTTCAATAGTTTTCTCTTCCGTTTTTCCGACAAGTTCCGAATAATTTTCAGACAAGGCACGGTATTCTTCTTCACGTTCAGAGTATTTTTTCGCAAGTGCACTCAGTTCGTCATCGACCTGAGCCATATGTTGTTTTTTTCTTTGCAATTCCGCTTCATGAGTGTTGAGAAATTCCTCTGCGTCTTTTTTCTTCGCTATCGTTTCCAAAGCGGAGGTTTTTTCCGATTGCAGATGCTCCAGTTCTCTCAACAACCCTTCTTTCGTGAGTTGCCCTTTTTCGATTTCATTCAAGATTTGATCCAATGTCCTGTTCATGGGATTCAACGACAAAGCCTTGCTGTACAACCGAATCGAAACAATACAAATACCGATGACAAACAACATGAGCAAAACAGAAGCAACATAAACGACAATCATACGGAAGCCTCCCTTGTCAGACCGGTTTCTGCCGCGACAGGCTCAACCAAGTCGGTCTCCTCCTCATTCTGCGACAGGAAAGCTTTTTCTCGTAAAGTATTTTCCATTTCATGAAACTTCGCCACGAGTTCGGAAATACGTTTCTCCAAGTCATCTACTTGTACGGTTTTCTTTTCGAGAGTAGCCAAATTTTGATCCAAAGCGATGCTTTCCTGTCGTTTCCGAGCAATCACAGCACCAAGGTCTGATTCGGTTTGTCTCAATTCAGCGACAGCAGCACCCAATCCAACCTTCGTTCCTTCCGCCACACCAATTTGTTTGTTGATATCCGTCAACGAGATTCGTAAATTCGACAACTCAGACCGCAAGGAAACCAGTTGCGATTGAGTCGAAGCAAGGTCTGAGACCTCGACCTGCAAAGAAGCAATCCGTTGTTGCAACTGTGATTCAGTGTCAGACAATTTCTCGATTTTGTCCGACAACTCCTCGCCTGATGCAACAAGCCTCTGCTTTTCGCTGGACAATGCATCTCGCTTCGCAGACAATGAAGCGACTTCTTGATACAAAGCATCTCTTTCAGTTTGAGTTTTCTTGATATCGTCGGCAATGGTATCTTTCTGTTTTCTCAGTCCCCCTATCGTTGTCTCAAGTTCTGTCTTTTCTTTCTGGAGTCTTGAAATACTTTCAGAAGTCTCTGTTTCGGCCGTTTGGTTTGCTTTGATTTTTGTTTGGATGGCCGATAGCTTCGAAGTCAAGTCGTCTTGTTCGTTCTTCAATTGAGCATTTTTATTTGACAGCGTATTGTTGATAGTCGTCAGCTGCATGTTTTCGATACGAGTTTCCTGCAAATCGGAACTTGCATCTTCCAACTCTTTGAGGGTACGGTCAATGGAATCCACCAATTCCTTGTTTCGTTGCGACAATGCATCATTCTCATTTTTCAATTGCTCGGCACGCTGGGATTCCGGTACGAAAGAAGCTATTTTCTCCTGCAAATTCTGGATCGTTGCCCGTACATCGGCTTCCTGCTGCACAAGAACCGTAAGCTTTTCGTTTTCTTTTTCTTGCAATTGTTTGAGATGGGCTTCGAACAATGCTTTTTCGTCCTCGGCGGAAGCTCTAAATTCTCTTAAAGTCGTATCCCATACAAGATATTCATGCAGAAGAACGCTCATTGCACCGATTGCAAGAACGATTCCCAATATGCTTATTCCGGTCAAAACCTTCATTTTGACCGGAATCGAAGCCTTTTTCCCCTTTTGTTGATCATCTAGATAGTCGGCGACAAAGTCAGGAGCCTCTTTTTGCGTTTCAGTATCCTCACTCATACCATACAACCCCAATATGTTTTGTTCATCATATGCAAATAAGTATCCATATACAACAAACAAAGTATTTCTTTGCATTTTCCCGCCACGAGAATGGAACACAACGGGCATATCATGACAATAGGTACGAAAAACAAAACTGTCAACATAAGAAAAACAAGAATTCGTCACTTTCTTCAAAAAAGAAAAACTGCGGTATCTGCGAATTTGACAACGCAAGAAGAACGGAGAACAACACCATTATCAAAAAAGAGCAAAAAAAATCATGGAGATGCAAGCTTTTTTGCATATTGCTTACGGTGAACAAGAATCGAAGATCAACAAATTCAATTGATACAACTTCTGCAAAAACATGAACTTGTCAAAAATGGAACGCATACCGCCCCGTCCCTGGGACCAGGAGAGAAAACTGCAGGGGTACTGGAGCTCCATGGCAGAGTAGAATTCGCAGATGACAAAGAAGTCTATCAGTTCAAGATAATCGTCCAATGTCGATGCCACGCTATCGTTGCAACCACCGAAGGTCCACGGAACACGCCACCCGGTTGCCCGACTCATCGAAAAAAGTGGCGGAACCGGCGTCGGGATCCGGCAGGCAACGTGCCACTCGGCCGAAACCGGCGGGTACCCTGACCACCCCCTGGATATGGGGGATCCTTACCGTATCCCCGCGACGAAACACCCTGCACGTGGGAATCCCTTTCTCGCTGAAAAAGTTTCCGGTACGGGCAACCTCAGGCCCCAAGTCGAAATACGAACACACGTCTTCCAGCCCGATGCACGAGTTGCGACCGTTCCAAGGAATGCCGTGACGGCCGAAATTCTCCATCCAGAACATGACGGACGGAAAATCCATCGCCCGCTTCATCGAAAACCATACGTAGCCTTCATCGGGACACACCGCACATGTCCAGACCACCGAAGGATCCGGCCGGTAGGCCATCTGGACGATATCCACGAACCCCGGCCTCGCGGGAAATACCGAACAATCGGTCGTCGGAACATCGACCCATCTGGTCGGCACGTTTCGGATGCTTGCAAACTCCGCATCCGCCAAAAGAGCGTGATACTCACCGTCCACGAACGGTTTCGCGGAACTCGCACCCACTTTTCCCGCCACGATCGGGCTCGTCGAAATCAGCTTCGTGGCACCGCCCGCCAAAATGACATGCTGTGCGTACGGGAAAACACCCTCCACGCCATCGACCACATGCTCGACATACACGTTCGCCTCGTCGTCACGTAACCGGATTGTCTTGACGATGCGGCCTCCGTCGCCCACAGGATCCTCCATTACGAACGCCCCCCTGATCTCCCCGGACACAGTCGCCTCGCCATCATCCAAAACAGACCAACGAAACGAAGACGTCCTCCCATGGAACGGAAAATCCTTCGCAACGGAGCTGTTGTCGCCGAACGGCAGACAGAAAGAATCACCCCTCAGCACCCGCATCATGCCGGAGAGCTCCGGCTCGAACCGCTCGTCCACCCAAGGATTGACATAGTACGGCTCCACCGGCTTGTCGGAACCGGGAAAGAACACAACGGGAGCCAGGTTGTGTAGCGTAAACTAAAAATCCCTAGAAAGATCACTTCATCTTCCTTGGTCTGATCACGGGAAATTCCCGGGATTGTTCAAAGGGACAGTTGAGAAGCTGCCCTTTGGAAAGTAACCTTTGATGTAGAAACAAATACATTAAAGGAGAAAGGAGAAGTGCTCAACATGTCCCAAATCAATTGTATCAGAGATTTGAGGAAAGAGGGATACTCAGTGGCAAGGATTGCCAGGGAAGTATCGGTCGATGAGAAGACGGCGAGGAAGTACCTCTGCATGGAAGACTTCTCACCGAAGCCGCCTCAAAAGAAGGAGGGGTTGCCCAGCAAGCTGGACCCCTACAAGCCGCAGATAGACGGATGGCTTTCCAACGATGAAAAGGAGAATTCGAAACAGCGCCATACCGCCCAGCGCGTCTATGACAGGTTGGTGGAGCTGCATCCGGAATTCGGTTGCTCCTACCCAACGGTATCGCGGTATGTGAGGAAAACACGTGCACAACGCTCGAGTTACAGGGCCTGCCAGGAGCTGGTATGGCATCCGGGTGAGGCCCAGGGGGACTTCGGCGAGGCGGACTGCTATGAAAGAGGCGTCAAGCAGCGCAAGCATTATCTTGTCTGCGTGTTTCCGAATTCAAATGCGGATTTTCCCCAGATGTTCAACGGAGAGACCAGCGAATGCATCTGCCAGGGCTTTCAGGACGTCTTTGAGTTCATCGGCGGAGTCTTCCCCCTGGTTGTGATAGACAATGCCACCGGAGCAGGTCGTCGCATCGGGCAGGAGATACGGGAAGCGAAGCTCTTCGCCCAATTCAGGGCTCACTACGGCTTCTCCATACGATTCTGCAGTCCGGGTAGTGGATGGGAAAAGGGGTGCGTCGAGAATAAAATCGGCACGGTCCGCAGGAACCGGTTCGTTCCCCTGCCCGAGTTCGACGACCTGCAGCAATACAACAAGGGCTTGCTGGAGCAGGCAACAAGCTTTCAGGGAAATACCCATTACAAGAAGAACACAATCATAGGCGAGCTTTTCGAACAGGACCGCGAGGCACTGCTGCCGCTGCCCCGACACCGTTTTGATGTCTGTCGGTATGTGTACGCCAAGGCCGACGGGTACGGGAAGGTGGAGATTGACGGCAACCACCATTACTCCACCCGTCCCGAATACCGGGGAAGCGAAGTGCTGGTGGGCATCCGGGCCCACACCGTCGACATCTATGACGAGAAGCGCAAGATCCTGGTGAGCCACGTCCGCAAATTCGGCAAGGAGCGGTCCGACAGCGTCGACCCAAGAACCTCCATGGCCGTACTCATGAGAAATGTGGGAGCGTGGCCCAACAGCGGTGTGAGGGAGATGGTGTCCTCCCCCGTACGCGATTATCTCGATGCGCTGGACAGGGAATCGCTGAAGGATGCCCTGCGAACGATGAACCTGCTGAGCGAGCGCTACAGCTTCGAAAGAGCACTTGATGCGTTCGACCTGGTGCTGAGGAACCCCGGCAACGCCCCGTTCAGCGATGCAATGGTGTTTGCGGCGAGGATGGCGGAGTTCGGGGACCAAACCGACCTGGACGCCGGTCCCGACCTTTCGTTGTACGACCAGCTTCTGGAACAACGGAGGGTGCAGCCATGATGATGACTTCAACCATCCGCATCCAACGTAGGGAAGAGATATCGGACATGTGCCGGAAACTGTTCCTTTCCCAACAACTGGTAGCGTTGTGCCAGCAGGCAACGCCGAGGCAGGAAGAGTTCCTGCATGACGTGCTGTCAATGGAGGTGGAGAGCCGGGAACGCTCAAAACGCTCCAGGCTGCTCAACCGGGCCCGGTTTCCCATGCCCAAGAGCATGGAAGGCTACGACTATTCTCATGTGCGCCTGCCGCCTTCCATTACCAGGGTGGAACTGGAAGGCTGCGAATTCATTGGCAGGAAGACCAACCTGGTCTGCTATGGACCGGTGGGAACCGGGAAAACGCATATGGCCATAGCACTGGGGATGAAGGCCTGCGAGATGGGCCTTGCAGCCCGGTTCTATACGGTGACAGAATTGGTACTGAAACTGGCCGAGGCACGGAAGAACGGAGTCTTGGAACGCCTGGTGTCGGACATACGCAGACTGGATCTGCTCATTCTTGATGAGTGGGGGTACGTACCGGTGGACAAGGAGGGGTCCCAGCTCCTGTTCCGCATCATCAGCGACAGCTACGAGAGCAAAAGCCTCATCCTTACGACGAACCTCGAGTTTTCCAAGTGGGGTGGCATCTTCACCGACCAGCAGATGGCTGCAGCAATGATCGACAGGCTCATCCACCATGGGCACCTGCTTGTGTTCGAGGGGCAGAGCTACCGGATGGAGCATGCATTGATGCGGAAGACCGCATCCGAGCGGTCGAAAGGGGGTGACGAACATGGTCGTTGACAAACAATACTTGCGTGAATTGCGTTCGTGTTACCGATACGACGGTACAAAATTCACCGAGGAGCTCGAGCAGATCATATTGGACCGGTTGGGGATAGAACCCAGCCCGCATGAATACTCGGAACAGGACCTGCATGAGCAGGCCAGAAAGATAGTAATGCAGTACCAAAGCCCTGAAGGAAGGCTTCGACTGTTGTACGGCTTGGACAAGATCGAGAACGAGATGGCTTACCTGGGCAACAAGCTTGCCTACCTGAAAGGTAAAATTGCACATCAGCTGCATGGGGAAACGGATCCAAACGTGATCTTTGTGATTGAGGATGAATATGAGGATGTCCCTGATTACAAGCCATAG
>Ga0172378_10003508_pt1 | contig 14742 bp, 12 predicted proteins | sample GrowelOW332metaG_FD_119755 | JGI IMG/M metagenome (GOLD analysis project Ga0172378, IMG submission 119755) | Groundwater microbial communities from an aquifer near a municipal landfill in Southern Ontario, Canada - Pumphouse #3_1 metaG | ecosystem: Environmental > Aquatic > Deep subsurface >... | reverse complement strand
TTGATATTGACGTTCAAAAGAATGAATTGACAATGCAACTGCCTGATGGATTGTTAGATGGTTCGTCTACTAGAACCTGTCAGAACCAGAATAAATGAAAAATACGAAGCAATCGATGAAGAAGCAAATCTGCATCTTGGGTTCTACGGGAAGTATCGGAACACAGGCGTTGGATGTCATCCAACAGCATGATGATCGGTATGAGGTGTATTGCCTGACGGCTAATCACCATTATCAGCAGTTGGCAGAGCAGGCGAGGACATTTCGCCCAGCTGCCGTTGTGATTGCCGATGAGCAATATTATGAGCCACTCTGTCGGATTCTTGAAGATTGTCCTGATATCAAAGTGTATGCTGGGAAACATGCTCTGGATGAAATTGTCGAGGCTGAGCCCATTGATATTGTGCTGACGGCATTGGTTGGCTTTGCTGGCCTCTCGCCAACGATCCATGCAATCAAGACGCATAAGAAAATTTGCTTGGCTAATAAAGAGACACTGGTCGTGGCGGGTGAGCTGATTTCAGTGTTGGCTCAACAATATCATTCGCCCATTTTACCTGTTGACTCTGAGCACAGCGCCATCTTCCAATCGCTTGTCGGCGAGGAAGATCATGAAATAGAGAAGATACTCTTGACGGCTAGCGGCGGTCCTTTCCGTCAATATTCGCTCGAACAGATGCGAACGGTTACGGCTGCAGCTGCCTTGAAACATCCTACATGGGACATGGGTGCCAAAATTACCATCGATTCGGCATCCATGATGAACAAGGGATTCGAGGTTATTGAAGCAAAATGGCTCTTCGGTGTGCCTTATGAGAAGATACAGGTACTGATTCATCCGCAAAGTATCGTACACAGTGCTGTGCAATTTGAAGATGGTGCCATTAAAGCACAGTTGGGCGTTCCCGACATGAGGGTGCCCATCCAATATGCTTTTTCGTTTCCCGAACGGTTGCCTTTAAAGGGAGAACGATTGGATTTGTTTAAACAGCCATTAGAATTCTTTGAACCAGACTTGGGAAAATTTAAATGCCTTGCCTTATCCTATGAAGCTATTAAACAAGGTGGCAATATGCCTTGTGCTGTCAACGCGGCAAACGAGGTCGTGAATGAGGCTTTTAGGCATGGGAATTGCTCCTTCCTGGCTATGGGTGACATTATAGAAAAAACAATGCAGCGCGTAAGCTTCAGTGCATCACCAGAATATGATGTATACGTTGAAACAGATAAACAAGCACGCTTGATCGCGCAAGAATTATTGAACTAACAAAATGGAGAAGTAGATTACTCGCTTCGACAATGAAGTAGCTGCTATCGCTCCTCTAATTCCTTAACATCAAATGGAAATATTTTTAATTAGATTATTACAGTTTGTATTAGCAATCTCTTTGCTAGTCCTTCTTCATGAAGGTGGGCATATGTTTTTCTCGAAACTCTTCGGTGTAAGGGTTGAAAAATTCTTTATTTTTTTCGATGTCGGCATCGGTAAATGGAAAGGTAGTTTATTTAGCTTCAAACCTAAGAAGAGCGAAACGACCTATGGCGTAGGATGGTTGCCTTTGGGTGGATACTGCAAGATTGCGGGCATGATCGATGAGAGCATGGACACCGAACAAATGAAAAGACCGGCAGAGCCATGGGAATTTCGTTCAAAACCAACATGGCAGCGATTACTGATTATGGTTGGTGGCGTTTTGGTAAATTTTCTGTTAGCACTCTTCATTTATTCAATGGTTCTTTTCTATTGGGGAGAATCATATATAATGGTGAAGGACATGAAAATGGGTATGAAGTTCAACCAGGAGGCTAAAACTTATGGATTTCATGACCATGATGTATTGGTAGGTACTGATAACGGCACTTTCAAGGGCTTTTCTGCAGATATGTACCGTGAACTTTCAACGGCCAAACGGGTCGATATTGTCCGTGATGGAAAGCCTATGAGCATTAATTTGCCTGGCGATATCAACCTGATGACCATGATCAAGAGTACTCCCCGCTTTGCCATGCCATTTATACCTTCTGAGGTTGATAGTATTATACCTGGATTGGCTGCTGCCAAAGTCGGGATGGAGAAAGGTGCACGTATCATTGGAGTGAATGGTCATCCTGTTGATTCTTGGAATGCCGTTCAAGACGAATTGGGGGTTCTGAGTGATGAACTCATGGGTGCTAAAACCCCACAAGACAGTTTGAAGATTCGAACAGCGACGATCGCCTTTGTCAACCCATCGGCAGCCAAGGCTGACACCGCTCAAATGGTGTTGAGTAATGATATGAAAATGGGGGTAGGTATGACAAGTTTGTTTACTTATTACAAACCTACCATTATACAGTATAGCTTCTTCGAAAGTTTTCCTGCAGGAATAAAATATGGATGGAATGTTCTTGGTGGTTATGTAGGAGACATGAAATATGTCTTCTCTTCTGAGGGCGTGAAGTCGTTGGGTGGCTTTGGTGCTATTGGTAGTCTATTCCCTCCTGTTTGGGATTGGCACATTTTTTGGTTGATGACAGCTTTTTTGAGTATTATCCTGGCTTTTATGAACATCCTTCCAATACCTGCATTGGATGGTGGACATGTACTTTTCCTAATTTACGAAATGATTACACGTCGTAAACCTAGTGAGAAGTTTATGATTCGTGCCGAATATGTCGGTCTGGGCATCTTGCTGTTACTGATGATTGTGGCTAACCTCAACGATGTTTTACGCTGGTTGGGCATCATGGCATATTAGATTTGGAGTTGAAGGAATAATCCATCAACATATAAACATATGAAAAGGCAAGGTGTATGAATGTATACCTTGCTTTTTTTATGATAGATGAATGCAGGTCGGATTTCCTGAAATGCGCATCTTCATTGTAATTGGTCGATTATCGTTTTCCATATGGATAGATGGTGTTGTTGTACCAATAACCGGTTAATCTTTCTTTAAGTGGCTGATGCAAACAGGTTAATAATATATAATTGTGTTAATATTACATAAATTGTCAATTTATAACGATTGTTTCATTTGCCAGCTTTTATAAAATACGTACCTTTGCAGACCGATTATTTGGGGATTGACTTAGAGTCCCCTGTGCAGAAGTGTTAATAGTGGTGCTTTTGGCCGAGCTCTACAGTTAGTGAATCGTCTGTACGAATAAAAAACGTTTTTTAGTAGTATAATTTTAGGAATTAATGAACACTTTAAGTTACAAGACTGTTTCTGTAAACAAGGAAACAGCTAAAAAAGAGTGGGTCGTAGTTGACGCAAGCGATCAAATCGTTGGTCGTCTTTGCTCAAAAGTAGCAAAGTTGCTCCGCGGAAAATACAAACCAACTTTCACTCCTCACGTTGATTGTGGAGACAATGTTATTATTATCAATGCTGATAAGGTTGTTTTCTCTGGCAAGAAAGAAACCGATAAGATTTATACCCGTTATACAGGTTATCCTGGCGGACAACGTTTTAATACTCCTGCAGAGCTTCGTACTCGTGAGAATGGTGTAGATAAGATCGTACGTCATGCTGTTAAGGGTATGTTGCCAAAGGGCCCTCTCGGCCGTTCTTTGCTGGGTAACCTTTATGTATTTGAAGGTTCTGAGCACGATAAGCAGGCACAGAAGCCTAAGGCAATTGATATTAACCAGTATAAATAATAGGAAAGATGGAAGTAATTAACGCAATAGGTCGCCGTAAAAGCGCCGTCGCTCGTGTTTACCTGACTGAAGGTACGGGCAAAATTACGATTAACAAAAAAGATATTGAAACATATTTTCCATCAGCCATCTTGCGTTACGTGGTAAAACAGCCATTGTCAACGTTGGAAGTTGAAGGCAAATATGATATCAAAGCCAATCTTGATGGAGGTGGTTTTACCGGTCAGAGCCAGGCGCTTCGCCTAGCGATTGCTCGTGCCCTCATTAAGCTCAATGCCGATGATAAAAAGGCTTTGAAAGATTTAGGATTCTTGACACGCGACAGCCGCGTTGTTGAGCGTAAGAAACCAGGACAGCCCAAAGCTCGTCGTCGCTTCCAGTTCAGTAAGCGTTAATTTGGCGACATAGATAAGTTTAAAAGTATGCAGATTAGTAGATATAAGGTATTTTCAGAATTTGCGCAAGCATCTTAATCGGATTATCTACTCAAAGTTTACGCTATAACTTATCAATTACTCGCCATAAACTGAACAGGTTTAGTATCTAAATCGTTGAGATTTCAAAATCGGTGAACTACTCGACGATTGGTTCTAATTAACTCAAAAGAAAGTAAACAATTAAAAAAAGAAAAAAATGTCAAGAACAAATTTTGACCAATTATTGCAGGCAGGAAGTCACTTCGGACACCTGCGTCGTAAATGGAATCCAGCCATGGCTCCTTATATCTTCATGGAGCGTAATGGTATTCATATTATCGATCTCAACAAGACTGTTGCAAAAGTTGACGAAGCTGCTGATGCGCTGAAGCAAATTGCGAAGTCGGGCAAGAAAATATTGTTTGTCGCTACTAAAAAACAAGCTAAGGAGATTGTAGCAGAAAAGGCTGCATCTGTTAACATGCCGTACGTAGTAGAGCGTTGGGCCGGCGGTATGCTGACCAACTTCCCTACCATTCGTAAGGCCGTTAAGAAAATGACAAACATAGATAAGTTGATGAACGATGGTACTTATTCTAATCTCTCAAAGCGTGAGTTGCTTCAGGTAACACGCCAACGCGCTAAATTGGAGAAGAACCTGGGTTCTATTGCCGATCTTACTCGCTTGCCTTCTGCATTATTCATCGTTGACGTAATGAAAGAACAGATTGCCGTTAGAGAAGCAAACCGCTTGGGCATCCCTGTATTTGCAATCGTTGATACGAACTCTGATCCTAAGAACATCGACTTTGTTATTCCTGCAAACGACGATGCTAAAGATTCAATTGATGCAATTTTATCGGCTTGCTGCCAGGCCATTGCTGAAGGTTTGGAAGAGCGTAAAGCTGAGAAAGCTGATGAGAAAGCTTCTGCTGAACAGGATGAGGAAGCTGGTGAAACTAGACCAAAGCGCGCTCGCAAGGCTCGCAAGGATACTTCTGCTCAAGAATCTGTTGATGAGACCGAGACAGAATCAGAAGAAGTGGATGAAGAACCGGAAAGCGAAGCTGTTGAATCAGAAGACGAGGATGCTGAAGTAGAAGAATCTTCCGCAGAATAAATTATAGGACATTGAAGAACGGATGGCCTATGGGTAATTGATACCGATATGCCCTTCGTTCTTTTTTGACTTTTTAGTACATAGAAATATTAACTTCAATAACAAGATTATTATTATGGCTGTTACAATTGCTGATATACAGAAGCTCCGCAAATTGACTGGAGCAGGTTTGGCAGACTGCAAGAAGGCTTTGACCGAAGCTGATGGCGACATGGACAAAGCTGTTGAGCTGGTTCGTGAACGTGGTTTGGCTATTGCTGCAAAACGCTCTGACCGTGAGACATCTAACGGATGCGTTCTGGCAAAATATGAAAACGGTTTTGGAGCAATCATTGCTTTGAAATGTGAAACTGACTTTGTTGCAAATGGTAAAGAGTATATTCAGTTGACACAGGATATTCTTGATGCCGCTGTTGCTGCAAAGTCTAAATCACTTGAAGAGGTGAAGGCTTTGGTTCTTGCTGATGGCAACGACGTTGCTACTAACGTAAAGATGCGTTCTGGTATTACTGGTGAGAAGATGGAACTTGATGGTTATTCATACCTTGAGGGCGAGAATATCGAAATCTACAACCACATGAATATAAACATGTTGTGTACGATGGTTCAAACCAACAAACCAGCTGCTGAACAAGCTCATAATATAGCCATGCAGGTAGCTGCAATGAACCCTGTTGCCTTGGATGAAAATAGTGTTCCAGAAGAAGTGAAGGAAGCAGAATTCAAAGTTGCAGTAGAAAAGACAAAAGAAGAGCAAATAGAGAAAGCTGTTCAAGTTGCATTGAAAAAGGCTGGCTTTAATCTTTACACGGCAGAAAGTGAAGATCATTTGGAAGAAGGCATCCGCAAGGGGACGATCACTGAAGCTCAGGCAGATGAGATCCGAAAATTGAAGGCAGATACTGCAGCTGACAAGGTTGCTCATATGCCAGAACAAATGATTCAGAATATCGCCAATGGGCGTATGCAGAAGTTCTTCAAGGAAAATTGCTTGTTGAATCAGGAGTATATCCAAGACAGCAAGATTACTGTTGCCGAGTACTTGAAGCAGACAGATGCAGATTTGACTGTTACTGGTTTCAAGCGCTTCACATTGCGTGCTGAATAAAAATTTCAATAGTTATTTTATATATAAAGGTCGACAAGATTGCTTGTTGGCCTTTTTTGATTTTAAATAAAGAGTTTATCTCAATAGATTGATTACCTTTCAAAAGCTTTTATAAGTTAATGGTTATTCTCAATTAGAAAAGTTCGCTATTCTTTGAGGAATGTTTCATTTATATTATCTTTGTATGGAAGAAATATTCTCTCAACGTGGATATTTCGTAATCACTTTCCTCGTTAATAATTACATTATGAAGATATTTGCTATAGGGATGAATTATTTGCAGCACAATAAAGAGTTGCATGAAACGTTAGATAAACCAGAAACGCCTGTTGTCTTTTTAAAACCAGATTCCTCTTTGTTGAAGGACCATAAGCCCTTTTTTATTCCAGACGACTTAGGAAGGATAGAATATGAAACAGAATTGGTTGTTAGGATTTGTAGGTTGGGGAAAACAATCCCTCAGCGTTTTGCGAATCGGTATTATGATGCCATCACAATCGGCATAGACTTTACTGCTCGAGAATTGCAACAAAAATTGCGTGAAATGGGCCAACCATGGGAACTTTGTAAAGGATTTGATGGAGCTGCGGTGTTAGGAGATTGGCAATCGGTTGATCGCTATCTGGATATTCAGACTTTGGATTTCCATTTGGATATAAATGAAAGTACGGTCCAAAAGGGTTATACTGGCGATATGTTGTACAAGGTTGACGAGCTCATTGCTTATATCAGTCGGTATTTTACCTTGAAAACTGGAGATATTCTGTTTACTGGAACACCTGTTGGGGTTGGTCCTGTGAAAATTGATGATCATTTGGAAGGATACCTTGAAGACAAAAAGGTGTTGGACTTTTACTGTAAATAGTATTTTTTGTATTGAGAGCATTTAGTTATCTTCTTTTGTTGATATTGCTGGGATGTGGTTTGAAGGCTTCTTCACGTGACCAATTCTTTAACTTGACCGCAACCGATGTCAAGATAGATTCCGTATTGCCTCATTTTTCCCATTCATTTGAATTGGAAGATAGATTTGCCGATTCTATTTACACGGTCTCCATTCTCTATCCAGAGTTCATTGACATGACCTCAAGTGATATTGCCCTTTATCAGCATATATCAGGAATTCCCTTACCTGAGCTTCCAATTACTAATCAGCATTTGGCATTGAATAGAAAGAAAGGTTCGCTAGAAGTTGATTTTTGTCCTTTGGTCTTTCGTAACAACCGTTATCAGATTCTTGTCAGCTTTATGTTGCAGATAGAATCACACCCATTGCTAACAAGGCAACCCAAAAATTCAATCGAGACAAGGGCCGGAGGTGAAACTTCTCGTTATGCTGAACATTCTGTGTTAGCCAATGGAAAATGGGCAAAGATTCGTATTCCTGAGACAGGTGTGTATCAATTGACTGATGCTTTGATCCGAAAAGCAGGATTTACTGATCTCAGTAAAGTGAAAATCTATGGCTATGGTGGACGTCTACAGAATGAACAACTGGTACCTGAGGAATTGATTGCTACTGACGATTTAAAAGAGGTTTCTACTTGTTTGATTGATGGTAAAAGACTGTTTTATGGGTATGGTCCTGTTTCATGGGATTCAAATACTTCTACTCGACGTACCCGTAACCCTTATTCTACTCACGGCTATTATTTTATTACACAATCTGCTGATAATCCTCAAGTAGTCGATTCTACGACATTTCTTCATTCTTTTTATCCTTCCCCTGACTTTTACCATACACTTTATGAGACTGATGGTTATTCATGGTATCATGGAGGACGCAACTTGTTTGATCCTGTCGCCATCAATGTCGGTTCATCCAAGACTTTTGACATTTCTTCAAATGCCAAGTTGGGGGCTGCAAGGATGTCCGTAAACGTATCAGCAGGTGCAAATTCAAGTATTCTTGTCACACATAATGGCGTTGACAAAGGAACATTAAATGTAATGCTCAATGAATACGACAAGGGTAACGAGGCGCGTACTGCATACAACATTATTAGATCAAAGCCAATTGACGAAGTTAAAATTTCTACCGTATCCGGTAGTCCATCTCGGTTAGATTATATCTCGTTTATATGGAATGAGCCTCTTCCTGCCCCACAGTTGCAGAAGGCATCTTTTCCAGAACCGGAATACGTCCAGAGCATTACGAATCAAGATTTACACGCTGATGGTTTTGCCGACATGATTATCATCATTCCGACCGGCCTAAAACTGAAGGCTCAGGCTGAACGCCTGAAAGCTTTTCATGAACAACACGATGGAATGCGTGTACGGATAGTGCCAGCAGATGAATTGTACAATGAATTTTCAAGTGGTACTCCCGATGCCAATGCTTATCGTAGGTATCTTAAGATGCTTTACGACCGTGCTGGGTCTCGAGACGAAGATATGCCTAAGTACCTTCTGTTGTTTGGAGATTGTGTATGGGATAACCGTATGTTGACCCAAGACTGTAAAACATTGAATCCTAACGATTATTTGTTAAGCTATGAAAGTGAGAATTCGTTTAATGAGATACATTGTTATGTTGACGATGGATTTTTCTGTTCTTTGGATGATAACGAAGGCATGAACGTTTCCTTTTCTGATAAACAAGATATTGCTGTTGGCCGATTCCCTGTCACGACCGATGCACAAGCGAAGGTAATGGTCGATAAAGTAATAAATTATGTCACGAACAAGCAGGCTGGGGCTTGGCAAAACACCCTTGTGTTTATGGGTGATGATGGCAACAACAACCTTCACATGCGTGATATCAATGCTACAGCTGACAAAATTTCAAATGAATATCCAGGTTATCTGATCAAGAAGATCATGTGGGATGCCTACATTCGTGAAACCTCTTCAACCGGTAATTCTTATCCCGAGGTTGAACGACTCATTAAACAGCAACAAAATGATGGCGCTTTGATTATGGATTATGGAGGGCATGGCTCTGAAATACAAATCTCTCATGAAGCTGTATTGAGAATTACCGATTTCGAAGCCTTTAACAATGTTCATTTACCGTTGTGGATTACTGCCTCCTGTGATATTATGCCATTCGATGGAACAGTTCCGACCATTGGTGAAACTGCCGTATTGAATCCTAAAGGGGGAGCATTGGCATTCTTTGGTACTACCCGAACGGTATATGCTTATTACAATGCCCTTATCAACACAGCTTATCTTCACTATGTGCTGAGTAAAGATGCTAAAGGAAAGCCAGTTACGATAGGAGAAGCACAAAGATTGGCTAAAAACAATTTGATCATTTCAGGCCAGGATTTAACCGATAACAAATTGCAATATTCCTTGTTAGGTGATCCAGCAGTTGCACTTCACGTTCCGACCTTACAGGTGGTTGTTGACTCAATCAACGGCACATCAGTTTCACCAACCCAACTTATCGGATTAAGGTCTGGTGAGATTGCCAAAATTAGTGGGCACATTGAAAATTCGTCAGCATTCAATGGCATTATAACAGCAACTGTTAGAGATAGCAAACAGTTGATTGTAGGCCGAATGAATGATCCCATTGAGACACCAACTGCTTTTTCTTTTTCGGATCGTCCTAAAACGCTTTATTCGGGATCGAACAAAGTTGTTAACGGGAAATTCCAATTGTCATTTGCTGTACCGCTCGACATCAATTATACAGATGGTACCGGCTTGGTAAATTTATATGCAGTCAGCGATGATGATCAACAGTTAGCCAATGGATCCAACGACCGATTTACCATTGGGGGGAGTGAGAAGATTAGTAACGATTCTATTGGTCCCTCCATCTACTGCTATCTTAACTCACCATCATTTGTCAATGGAGGAGAAGTGAATAGCACGCCATATTTTGTTGCTCAGATTAACGATGCAAATGGAATTAATGCTTCAGGAAATGGTATTGGGCATGATTTGCAACTGATTGTCGATGGGGATATGTCGAAGACATATGTACTAAACGGAAACTTTGCCTATGATTTTGGAAGTTATACATCAGGCATGACCAATTATAATCTTCCTGAACTGACTCCCGGTCCTCATAAATTGACCTTTAAGGCATGGGATATTTTGAACAATTCGTCAACCGCTGAACTGGCATTTAATGTTGTACATGGTTTAGAACCGCAATTGTTCTCGGTTAGCTGTACCAATAATCCAGCCCGTACCAATACGACCTTCATCATCAACCATGATAGAAATGGAGGATTGATTGATTGTGAGATTGATATATTTGATCTGAGCGGCCGATCGCTGTGGCATCACCAAGAAAGTGGAGTCAGTACAGGCAATGCCTACACCGTTGATTGGAATTTGACGTCAGATGGAGGCGAACGTCTGCAAACTGGTGTTTATCTCTATCGCGTCCGCATTTCATCAGATGGTAGCTCTAAGGTGTCAAAAGCGCATAAACTCATTGTGGTAGGCAATAATTAAGGGCATTGCACGTTTTTTACAAAACTCGTATAAAAGATTATCATGGACAAAACTCATAGAATATTGTGTCTGATGGTGTTGATGATGTCGATGCTTTCGTTAGCGGCACAAGACAAGCGCGACATGTTCAATCCTGTCAATACATCAGTTACCTCACAATCGATTGCTCCCGACGCCCGTTCTGCGGGTATGGGTGATGTAGGTGTTGCGACTGACCCTGACGTGATTTCACAATTCTGGAATCCGGCTAAATATCCATTTACCATCAGCCGGGCTGGGATTTCTTTAAATTATACGCCATGGCTCAGACAATTGGTGAATGATATTGATTTGGCTTATTTGGCAGGGTATTATCGTATTGGTGATTATAGTGCGGTATCTAGTTCTTTGCGTTATTTTTCACTCGGTGAGGTTATGACCAGTAGCGGCGAAGATGGATCTGGAGCAATGACAATCAATCCGTATGAAATGTCATTTGATGTTGCTTATTCATTAATGTTGAGCGAGAGATTTTCTTTGGGTGCTGCTGTTCGTTGGATTTATTCAGACCTTACCTACGATTTCACAGATCAAACTACCCCAGGTTCGGCTTTTGCTGCAGATATCTCTGCCTACTATCAAAATTATATTACATTGGGAAGCCGTGAATGCCAGTTGGGTTTGGGTTTGAATATTTCAAACATTGGAAGTAAAATAACTTTTGGTGGCGATAATAATAGTGAGTTTATCCCGACTAATATGCGTTTAGGAGCATCTCTGATGATACCTGTTGATGAGTATAATCGGTTCTCCATATCGGTAGATGCAAACAAACTGCTGGTTCCAACCTATCCCAAACAGAAAGAAGGTGAGACTACCGAAAGCTATCAAGAGCGTGTGCAAAAAAATTACTACGATGTTTCAAGTATCAATGGTATCTTTAAGAGCTTCAGTGATGCACCTAATGGTGCCAAGGAAGAACTACAAGAAATCCAGTGGAGCATCGGCGGTGAATATATCTATCATGACCAGTTTTCATTACGGGCAGGTTATCATCACGAAAGTGAAAACAAAGGAAATCGCAAATATTTTACGGTAGGTGCAGGATTCAAGATGAGTGTATTCTCATTAGATGCAGGGTATGTCATCGCTACGGCGAAAAGTAACCCCCTTGACCAAACGCTTCGCTTCTCGTTGAGCTTTGATATGGATGGGATCAAGGATTTGCTGAAACGCTGACCCCAAAAGTCCAGCGTATAAGAAGTGGCGAAATAATACAACTTGTAGTGTTTTCTTAACCCCGTTGTACATCGAGGGTTCAATGATAAATGATGAAAAATGAATGGTGAATTGATCAGAGTAGGTTTCGGTTACGACGTACACCGGTTGGTTGAAGGTCGCGACCTTTGGCTGGGAGGCGTTAAGATAGAACACCCAGAGGGCCTTTTGGGGCATAGTGATGCCGATGTGTTGATTCATGCCATCTGCGATGCCCTGTTGGGTGCGGCCAACATGCGCGATATCGGTTTTCATTTTCCCGATACGGCCAGCGAAACGCTCAATATTGACAGTAAGCTACTGTTAGAGAAAACCATTGCACTTATTGCTACGAAAGGCTATAGGTTGGGTAATATCGACACAACGATCTGTGCCGAACAACCTAAAATCAATCCGCATATTCCTGCCATGAAAGCCTGTCTGGCTCGATTGATGCAGACCGACGAGGATTGTATCTCCATCAAAGCAACGACAAACGAACGGATGGGATTTGTGGGACGACAAGAGGGAATGGCTGCTTACGCTACGGTGCTGATTGTGAAACGTGGTACCAATCTCACCGAAGAATGAAGTCAACCCCTCGGTGTGCCTACGAAAGGAACCCCGAAAATAATCTGACGGAACATGACTGAAGTCGGTTCTTTCCTTGCTTTCTCAGAAGAGATATCCTTAAACGCTTTTTTTATGGATCTATCTTTCATGGCGGAACCACTTATTTGTCTCTGCAACCGATAGGCAATCGGCACTACGGGTCGGTGCCAAAACAGACTGTCAGTTGTGTTGTTGTGCGATAGGTTCTCTATCTTTCGTTTTCATCTCTATCAGCTTCAAACAGCACAATGGTTCGGTGCCAACTTCGCTTGTTCCCTGTACGCTTGCTGTGTCCAATGGTATGGTACGACAATAAGGATAAGATTGCTTGATAAAATGAATAAGATTGCCTTGCAAAATGGGCAACATTGTCTGGCAAAATGATGAAGATTGCAGACCATCTTATTTTTATTCAGGCTTTTATTGATCGCAAACCATTTTTAAAAGCCGTATATTTTGCCATTGGTCTTTCTGGAACATACATGTTAAGGCGGCTATTGCATTCATCAGCAGAGCATTGATTGGTTGTTGAGAACCGGTCTCGCGTTGGTCAGACAGCGGGTTTCGGTTTTTCAGCCGGCTGGTTGTTCGCCAAAAAAGCGTATCAGGCATTTTGCTTGATACGCTTTTTGCTTTCATACGGCATTGCTGCTGTTATGTTCTTTGTTGTTACAACAGTTTTGCTTCAACAAAAATTGATACCTGAAACTACCTTGTACAGTTGGCCGTCCAGGTCTTTCCGTCTTTGATAACCAACATCGTCAGCTTAGACTTTGTAATTGTAATGGCTCCATTCATGCCGGTTCCGATGCTGACGAGCGTATTAGCGTCTTTCTTTGAAAATTCTACATTGTTGAGATCTGGGATATTCTTGTTGAAATGGAAAGAATATGTTGCACCTATTTTGGTGACGATAATTTCTCCATCGCTTGCACTGATATTCTCGGCAGGATTAAGAGTGACATATGAGATGGATCCTTTGTAAGTTCCAAGAAATACATCAACATCGGCCGGGTCAGTATTCTTACTGCAAGAGATGGCGCCGATGGCCAAGAACATTGTAAATAATACTACTGATAGTGTTTTAATCGTTGTTTTCATACCTAAAGAATTCTAAGTGAATAATTCGTTATATTACAAAGAACATAAAAAGGTATTAAATATCCAAATGTATTTTTCATTTATTAATTCAAATATTGTTGTTTGCCTGTATATTTAGATATTTATGTAAGATGAGAACTTTTTTTAACGGTTTTTCTATGGATAACATGCTTATTGAGCCAAAGCATGGCTCTTTTTGATGTTTGTTTGGCTTTGTCCTTCGACGAGAATGGAAAGATGAATGTGTTATTCCAATTTCAGAAACATATCTTTCAAGTTAATGGTAACTTTACGCGTTTGGCGGATCAGTTTCATTCCCATGACACCATCGTTCTGTTTCATCGCGTCGGTGACATCTGTCGACACATAAATAGGGGTAATGGTCATCTTTCGATAACCCACTTCGAATGTGATATACGGGATGAGTGCCACCCGTTTGTTTGAAATGTCGTTGTACGAGCCTTTGGTGATTGTCTGTGCAACACCGTATTGGTCAACTTCATGGCGGTGTGTCTGATAATAACGTGGTGAGAGTTCGGCCGAATCGTCACCGGTATCGAGCTTGAAAATCAATCGTTCCTGCCCCCGATATGCCTTGAACATCGGAATATTGTCGATCAGAAGATTGCTTCCTGTCAACGGAACCGGGGTTGGGTGGGCCGGAAAAACAATCTTTCGGGCTGCATAGTTGATTTGTGATTCGCCGATGGCTTTGAGACAATCAAGGCCCAGGATGGCATCGAACGTGAAGACACTGTCGGTCTCACTGGGCATACCGACGTATACAAGGAGGTTTCTAATGGTGATGTTTCCTATCTGAAGACTGTCAAGATAGCCTTCGTGTATGAGCATTTTGCCGTTAACAACAGTGGTGTCGTTAAATATTTTCACGCCCAATTGCTTTGCTTTACGCATCGACAGATAAGTACCGCTGGCTCCAGTATCGAAGATAAACGCATGCTTTTGTCCGTGTACCGTTACGGGAATGGTCATGATATGCCCGCGATCGGCAGTGCTTTGATGAAACCATTCGAGCGTTTGCTTGGCTTGAATGGTGTCGATGGTCAAGGGAACCGTTACA
>Ga0172378_10003505_pt1 | contig 14743 bp, 13 predicted proteins | sample GrowelOW332metaG_FD_119755 | JGI IMG/M metagenome (GOLD analysis project Ga0172378, IMG submission 119755) | Groundwater microbial communities from an aquifer near a municipal landfill in Southern Ontario, Canada - Pumphouse #3_1 metaG | ecosystem: Environmental > Aquatic > Deep subsurface >... | reverse complement strand
TCACAGCATGTGGTGGTCACTTTATCCCTGCTGTTTTCTGGAATCGCCTTGGCATCCTGATTGATGTGGATGTGTACCAGACTCTGTTTCAAAGCAACTTCGCTGGAGTCGAACAGGTCAACTGATTTTGCACCTGATCGCAAGGCATGAAGGGTGAAGGCTCCTGTGTAGGAACAACCATCAAGAACCACAGCATTCTTGCAATAAGGTTCTATCGCCTTGCGGTTTTCCCTCTGATCACAATAGAACCCACTTTTCTGGCCTTTTCCCGGGACGATTTCGTACAACAGGTTGTCTTCACGGAAACGAAGCGGATCCAAGCGTTTGCTCGGGGTGAAGTATCCTCCATTCTGATAGAACAACACTGTTTCACTCATATGTTCCACCGAACAGAACGAGGCATCGGTAGTGACAATGATCATGTCTGGATGAAGAAGTTTATCCAAGGTGGAAACGATGAGATCCTTATGGTGATACGCTGACCTTGCACTGATGATGATCCTGATCAGGGTGCCGTATACATCTGCAACGAGACCTGGAAGCATGTCTGCTTCTCCGAAGATGATGCGGAAGGTGGTCGTTGAAGTGCTCTTGTCGGCAAAAAAAGAGGCTCGTCTGAGAACACTCTCCTTGATGGTTCTTACCCACCAAGCATCATCTATCCTTTCTTGTTCATTCCAAGAGAGCAAACGGAGGGGGATATGGCTTTCTTTGTCATACCAACCCCAAGCTATGAACTTGCCTTCTTGTGTTATTGCTTTTGCAACACCAGCTTCCCCCTCGTCGGAGATGGACTCGATTGCACCGGAAAATACCCATGGGTGATGGCGAAGAAGCTGTTTCTCCTTGCCTTCTTTAATTGTAATGCACTGCATAGGTAAACAGTATCTGAAGCACGCTATTTTGTCAAAACGTTTGTTGACTTGCATTGCCTAGATACCCGATAATGACATTATGCAAGATTCCGCAACCCAAGCGATCCTTTTTGACCTCGATGGGACGCTTGTTGATACGATTGAAGATATACGGGTGGCTATGAATGTAGCCTTGGATGCAGAGAAATTAGAACCTCTCACCACAGAGATGACCAAACAAGTGGTTGGAAGAGGTTTACGTAATGCGCTTATTGCTGCGTGTACACTTCGCTTTCGAGACGTTTCACAAACCAGATTAAACGAACTGTATGAGCTGATGATGGGCCATTATCGTATGCATTATGCTGATAAAAGTAGAAGCTATGAAGGAATTCCTGCCTTGTTGAAAACCTTGAACGATAGGAACCTACCCATCGGCATTTTTTCCAATAAGGAGGATGGTCTCACCAAGGCGATTGTTTCGAAGATGTTTCCTTCCATCCAGTTCGTCTGGGTGAGGGGCATGCGTGACGATTATCCGCGAAAACCTGACAAATCAGGAGTGTTGCGCTTTATCGGGAAAGTTGGAATTGAGATGCAAAACTTGCTTTATGTCGGTGATTCTGAGGTTGACTATCAGACATCTGTGAATGCAGGCTGCCGTCATGTGCTGGTGACGTGGGGCTTTCGGCCAAAAGAAGAGCTTTTAACGATACCAGACGCTCATCTTGTAGATTCCGTGAATGAATTGGAGGATGCAATCTATGGCTTACAACGAGAAAGATCTGAGAAATAAGGCTGAAATCTATATTCAAGCTGAACATGAAACCACCTTCCGAAAAGAAGTTGAAGACGACCTTCTTGCAAAAAACTGGGAGTCCCTCTACGACAGGTTCTATACAAGCTTGGCTTTCGGAACCGCTGGCATGAGAGGTGTTCTTGGTGGTGGGACCAACCGGATGAACTGCTATATGGTCCGTAAGGTCACCCAGGGGCTGAGCGATTATTTGAGTGAAGAATCCAGCAACCCTTCGGTGGTCATTGCCTATGACAGCCGAAACTATAGTGAACTTTTTGCCATGGACGCATCTTTGGTCCTTGCTGCCAACGGGGTGTCTGTATTTCTCTATGATACGTTGCATCCCGTTCCCATGCTCAGTTTTGCAGTCAGATATCTGCAGACCACTGCGGGCATTGTCATAACGGCGAGTCACAACCCATCTAAATACAATGGATATAAAGTATATTGGCGTGATGGGGGGCAGGTGACCCCTCCCCATGATTTCAGCATTGCAGAGCGGGCCAATTCGGTGAAATTCGAGAACATCAAGGAAATCACTGAGCAGAGTGCACGGTCAAAGGGCCTTTTGGTTCCCGTTCCCGATAAGGTCGACCAAGCCTATTATCACATGGCGCTTGCAAGCCTGAGACGCCCTTCCTTGGTTCAGAACAGCCCCATCACGGTTGCCTATACTCCGCTTCATGGTACCGGAAACGTTCCGGTGAGGCATCTGCTGGATCAGGTCGGAATCAGATGTGTGGTCGTCCCTGAACAGGAAATGCCTGATGGGAATTTCCCAACCGTTGTTCTTCCCAACCCTGAAAGTGCACAAGCTATGGAAAGAGTCCTCTCCCTTGCAAAATCGGAGAAAGCAGACATTGTCTTGGGTACTGATCCTGATGCTGACCGTTTGGGCATCGCCATTCCTCTCACCAAGCAGAAGGATACCTATCGTTTGCTGAGTGGAAACCAGATAGCTACCTTGTTATGCGACTATTTGATCAACACCGCCACAGAACTTGGGTTGAATTCCAAGAAACCTTTGTGTGTAAAAAGTCTGGTGACTACTGATTTGGTGAAGAGAATAACTGAAGCCCATGGGGGCACCTGCAAGGATGTGCTTACTGGATTCAAGTATATCGCAGAACAGATTGCCGACTTGGAAGGAGAGAGGGGAGAACTTGAGTATTTTCTCTTCGGTTGTGAAGAAAGCTATGGGTATCTTACCGTTCCACAGGTTCGCGATAAAGACGCGGTAAGCTCTGCTCTCGCAGCAGTGGAGATGATGTGTTACTATGCTGAACAAGGACTTACACTCCAAGAACGTCTTGATGCAATCTATCAGGAGTATGGATATAGCACAGAAGCTGTATTTTCTCGTGACTACGAGGGAGCCGCAGGTAAAGAAAAAATGGCTTCGATCATGGCGAACCTGCGTAACTTGAAACAGGGCGATCAACTTGGGGGAAAAGTCATAGCTTCCATCAGTGATTTGCTTTCAGGCAAGGAAACTGGATTTCCTTCTTCTGATGTATTGATTTTGTATTTTGAGACTGGCGAAAAGTTGGTGGTTCGTCCTAGTGGAACTGAACCAAAAATCAAATACTATCTCTTTGTTACTGCGCAGAAAGGGGGTAGGAAAGAGTTGGAAGAAAAACTTCCAGATCTTATTGAATCATTCAAGGTGGCTTTATAAATGATTACCTGTTATGCATTGCTTAGAAAGGGTGAAAGAAACCTGTATCTCAGTCCATATCTCCAGACTGAAAAAACCTCGCTTTGGGATCCAGAAGAAGCTGTTGTTTTGAAAAGCAGTGGTATGCTGACCAAATCTCAGAAAGATGAGGCTTCGTATGCCCTGTATGCTGCAATAGACTTTTCAGTGGACCGTTGGATCCAAGACAAGCAATATGTTCCTCGCTTGTTGGTTTCCTCTTTGGTTTTCATGGTCGTCTATTTCTTCATGTCATTGGTCATCAGAGATCCCATACCTATGGTTGATGAACTGCTCATCAGTTCTGGACTGACCATCTTCAGTTGGATTGCCCTTGCTAAGCGCGATACACGTTCTTCTTTGGCCATCAAACGCCGGTATGAATTGAAAGCTTCTGCAGGCAGTCCTGATTTTTTGCAGGACGAAGGACTTTTTGCCTTGGAATCCTATCTTGAAGACTCATCTCAGCTTGATAGGCTTGACCTTTGCAATTCGCTTTGTCTTTCCTCAAAGGATCCTCTTGCACCACTTTCGTATGAACAGGCACCACCATGGGTGGAAGAAGTGTTGCTTTTACTGGAACTTCATATGAAGGTCAATCAAAAATTTCTCTATCGTTATTATAAAAAAGTTTGCTCTCTTCGTGAAGGAAAGCGGGCAAGTTCCAAGCTGTCGGCCCGATTGTTCCACCTCTCCATGCAACAAAAACTTGATATTCCCCAGTTATCTCTTTGTGTGGCATTACGTGAACAGATGAGCTGAAGCAATTTGATACACTAATCTTCTCACTCTATATGCGGGGTTCATGGTACGTACGTTTTGGGATCATCACTGTGGTCCCTGTATTTTTTTATACCGCCACCGGCGCTTCCTTTCTCTTGGACTTTCCGATTTTCTTTGTTTTAGGAGAGTTCTTTCTCGCTTTCCTCTGGTTTCAGATATGTCCTCATCTCAAAAAAACCATTCTTATACTCAGTACTGCACTCGTTCTCTTTTATATGGTTTTTAGTTGGGCAAGCCAGAACAACCGTGTGGGGTTTGCCTTTGCACAAGATCGGATTGTTTCTTTGGGTGGCAAATTGGTCGAGGATTCCCTTCTCAGCAGAAGTGGTTACCAATTGCTTAGGGTCTCTCTTGTTGATTGCGCTACGAATGATGGAGCTGCAGGGAGCGCCAAAGGGGTGGTTTCCCTGCTTAGTGAAGTAGGTGAGGTGCTTGTAAGTGGAAGCAGCATAGTATGTAGTGGTTCGTTTTCTGACGACGGCACGCTATTTTTTGCTGAGAAACTCCAAGTAACTGACATCCCTGCTTTTGCCCTGTTGCGAAGACGGGTACTTCACCATTTGGAACTCCGATTCCATGCAATATTCCCTCATGAAGAGAGTAGGGCTCTTGCAATGATGCTACTCTTGGGAAGAAGCAGCGATGATGCTTTTTCTTTGAAGGATTTGAGTCTTTCCAGTGGGTGTGCTCATATTCTCGCGCTTTCTGGGATGCATCTCCAATTTTTCCTATCTCTTTCCAGTATCGTCTGCATGCATCTTTTTTCCAAGCGTAAGGGAAGGTATATCGCTTTGGTTGTTCCCTTGCTGTTTGTCTTGCTTGCCGGTCCCAAACCATCCCTTGTCCGGGCGATGGGGATGTACCTTTGCTCACTGTTTTTATGGAAAGGGTCGTCACACTCATACTATGCCTATGCTTGTACTGCATTAGTGCAGACATTGCTTTTCCCTGAAAGTCTTTCAAGTGCAGGGTGTCTGTTCAGTTATGCTGCCTATGGAGGCTTGCTGTGTGCCAATTTCATAAACCTATATCGGCCGAAAAGTATCAATGCACTGTTTGTATCGCTGTTTGCAGTGCTGTTTACCGCGCCGGCTTCTCTTCTCATGACAGGAACCTGGCAAATAGCAGGCATATTCATAGCTCCATTGGCTTCACTGCTTATATTCTGGGCGATGGCTCTTTCCTTGCTTGCCCTCTTGTTTGGCTCGACCTTTGCCATTGGGGTCGAATTGCTTTATCATGTGTTATTGAGCATACTGGAAATCGGCTCTCGTTGTTTTGGGGGTGGGTTCTCTTGGACTGGCTACTTGGTCTATCTGCTTGTTGTGTTGACCTGTCTTGCAACTATTGGATATGCTGAACGCGTTTTGCATAGAAGAAGGAGAAACTCTTATGAGTTGGAAGTTCGCGTACGATTCACCGACAGCAATAACCAAACTGCTTGAGGTACATGGTTTGTCGATGAGCAAGAAGTTCGGCCAGAACTTTCTCTTATCCAGACAAGTCAGAGAGCATATTGTTGCTGAAATGAAGATTGATGATTCCATGAAGGTATGGGAAATCGGTCCCGGCATTGGTTCATTGACCGCCCATCTTTTGGAAGCAGGTTGTATGGTTACTGCCTTTGAAATCGACCATGGATTCTGTAGGATTCTTTCCGATGAAGCCTTTGGGGATGATGAGAACTTTCGTCTCATTGAAGGGGACGCATTGAAAACCTGGGAGAAGCTCTTCAAAGTGGAAGGGACTCCTGATAGGATTTGCGGCAACCTCCCGTATAATGTAGGTTCTGTTTGTATCGCCAAGCTGATCGAAGGCAAATGTCTTCCCCAAAAAATGGTATACACGCTTCAAAAAGAGGTTGCAGATAGACTTTGTGCACAACCTGGTGACAAGGAATGGTCTTCCTTCACGTTGCTTGCCCAGATGGATTATGTGGTTAAATCAGCTTTTTCTATAAATAGTGGTGCTTTTTACCCGGTTCCCAACGTGACCAGCAGTGTCATCACCATGGACAAAAGGGAAAAACCCTTGGTGGATCCATCTCTTCGGGATTTGTTTCTGATGGTGATCAGAGACCTGTTTGCCCAGAGAAGAAAGACGGTGAAAAACAATCTTCTCAGTGGAAAAACTGGGGCGATCATTGGAAAACAAGGGGTTGATGATGTACTGGAATCCAGTGGAGTCTTGCCTGGCAAACGTGCCGAGCAACTTGATTGGGCACAGTTCATCGCCATCAGTGAAGCTATTTCCAACTATCGAGCCAAGAACCTTTCAGATAACTGAACAAGCAGATGATGCCTCTGAGCATCAAATCGCTCATCATTGCAATCCACACTCCCTGCAACCCAAGATTTGTCGTATGAAGCAAAATCCAAGCCAAAGGGAGGCGGAGAAGCCACATCCCTGCCAAAGAAATAAGGAAGGGGCCTTTCGTATGTCCAGAGCCTCTCATGACCCCGAATACCAACATGGAAAGTCCAAATGCCGGTTCAGCGAACGCTTCGATTCGCAGTACTTTGGTTCCGATGAGAATCACTTGCGCATCTTGGGTGAAAAAGCCCATCAACTGAGGGGCGAAGACATAGAGGATCACTCCCATGAAACTCATAAGCAACGTACCGAGTATGGTGCAGCTGTCTGCATAGCGTTTAGCCAATGCTTTGTCTTCATGTCCTAAGGATTGGGCTACCAAGGTTGTTGCCGCAGTTGAAAAACCCGAAGGAGGAAGATAGGTGATGGATTCTGCAGTATTGGCCAGGTAATGGGCGGCGAGGGCTGTCGTTCCCAGGGTGCTCACCATTTTGGTGAAGAAAATCTGTCCAAAGGATAGCGTTGAACGCTCTAGTGCTACAGGAATACCCAGACGCATTGCTTGGTTTTGGATCTGTCTGTCGAACCTCCAGTTTCCTTGCAAGGTGATATGGATGGAATTGTGTCCCTTGAAGAGTGACAACAGCAACAAGATGGCGGTAAGGCTGCAGGAGATGCTTGTCGCAATGGCAGCTCCTTTCACCCCGAGTCCCAAAGCGGGGAGCGTGAAGGAACCTAGTTTCACGATGGGGAAAATGAAAAAGAGGTTCAGCAGTATGTTTGCCAGGTTGTTGAAACCATTGAGATAGAGAGGAGTCTTGGAATCCCCACTGCAACGAAACAGGGTGCTGATGGTGATCATCATCAAATTCGGCATATACCCCAGTGCAATGTAGGTCATGTACTCTGTGGATAAGGTTCGTACCGTCGCTTCTGCACCAATCCAATAAGGTAGGTATCGTGCGATGATGGTGAAAAGAAAGGTAAGAAGCAAGCCATACACCACAGCTGATCCCAAGGCTTGTCTTATGACGAGTTGCGAGCGGTCTCTCTTTCCCGCCCCTAGGTTTCTTGCCATTAAAACCGAGAAACCGATGGCGATGGCATTCATCCAACCATTCACCAGGTAGATGGTGGAGTTCGTCACCGATATTGCAGCAGTTGCTTCAGCTCCCAAAGATCCGACCATGGCCGAGTCGACATACGTTACGGTCACCTGGAGGATTTGTTCTAAAATGGTAGGCCATGCCAAAGCCCAGATGATATGTCTTGTTGGAATTGAAGTATCCAACAAATTGAGGGGAGTCTTCATTGCTGACATGCACGTTGTTTCCTTGAAAATTGAGACTGAATGGGGCAAGACAAGAGAAAAACGGGACCGCACGCGGCCCCGTTGGGTAATGAAAATCGAGAAGAGAACTACATGGAAGCTGATTGCGCGAGGGTGATGGATGAGGTGACGACAATATCGTCGACTGAACAGCCTCGGGAGAGATCACTGACAGGTTTTGCAAATCCCTGGAGGATAGGTCCATACGCTTCAGCTCCAGCAAGTCTCTGTACCAACTTGTATCCAATGTTTCCAGCCTGGAGGTCGGGGAAAATGAGGGTGTTGGCTTGACCGGCTACAGGTGAACCGGCTGCCTTGCTCTTTGCAACGCTGCCAATGATGGCGGCATCAAGTTGCAATTCACCATCTACGCAAAGATCAGGCAGTTTTTGCTGGATGAGTTTGGTGGCATTGACCACTTTATCAACCAAATCGCCCTTGGCAGACCCCTTGGAAGAGTAAGAGAGCATCGCTACCTTTGGCTCTGCACCGAGGAATGTCTTGCAAGAGAGAGCTGATGCTTCAGCAATCTCAGCTAATTGTTCTGCGGTTGGGTTGGGGATAGTGGCACAGTCGGCGAAAATGAACGATCCATTGGCGCCAAGATCCGTCTTGTCGGTGGCCATTACAAAGCAAGAGGAAGCATACTTGATGCCGGGCTTGCACTTGATGATGTTGAAAGCAGCAAGCAGTACATTACCGGTGGTGTTTTCAGCTCCTGCTACCATGGCATCGGCTTTGTTGAGGTGGACCATCATGGCTCCCCATCGCAAAGGCTCGATGATGCTGTCAAAGGCTTCTTCTTCACTCATGCCCTTGTGCTTGCGCAATTCGTAATACTCATGGGCGAATGCTTTTCTGTCGGCATTCGTAGTGGGGTCTTCGACAATGATGCCCTCGAGGGAAACGTTGATTGAGGCTGCTGCTGCTGATACAGCATCATTCGGGCCTACCAAGGTAACGGTTTTGGCAATTTTCTCATCAATAATCTTACGTGCTGCCTGGATGGTCCTTAATTCGGTTCCTTCTGCAAGCACGAGATTTTTGTTGGCCGCAATAGCTTGGGCCTTCATTTTTTCTGCAAACGTCATGGTTCTGCTCCTTGACTGGAAATGGTTTTTTTCCCTCATAGGATACCACGATTGCACATCTTGGGAAAGTAGAAGGGAAAAGAGAAAAACCGATGCCTAATCACTCTATATTTGTAGGGTTGGGTATGATATCTTCACATCCATGGGTATTCGAAATTTGCAGATAGCCATGCTTGTCGTGGCGGCTTTTGGCTCGAACCTTTTTGGAGGATTGAGCTCTGAGATTCAGGAGACATGTTCTCTGTCTCTGTCTCAGATGAGCAACATCATGAGTCTCAGCCAAGCAGCAAATCTGATTTCCTTTCTTCTGCTTCCCCTTCTTGTCAGGCAATTCGGGCCCTATCCCCTGATGATATTTGGAATTGTCGGATCAGGTCTGGGACTGCTTGGTATGGGAATGTCCCGCACCGCATATGTATTTGGGTTTGCTTTCCTATTCAATACCTTGATGGGATATTTCTATTCGACCAGCAACTTTACCGTGTTGGTGCGCTCTGATCCAAAAAAAATTCGGACAACTGTCCCTTTGGCTCATCTGACTTGGAGTTTGGCGAGTGTAGCCTCCGGTTTTTATATATCGCTGATAAAAGATGACCATTGGTATCGTGGTTACTATCAGATTGCCTTTGTGTATGCTGTCATGGTTGTGTTGTTTCTTTTCTCTGCTTCTCGTGCAAAGAAAATTCCCCAGATGTTTTCAGATACCTCAGAAAGAAAACCCTTCATCCATAGTTTTTCTTTATTGAAAACAAAAAACTTCCGGCTCTTTTTCTTATATCTCATTCTATTTAATGCCGTCGAGTATTGCTGTACGGTCTATACGTTGCTGTTTCTGCAGAAAAATCTTGGTGCGAGTGCAAAGCAGATAGGGCTTGCTCTTTCCTTGATGTATCTTGGTAGTACCTTGAGTAGGGTCTTTGTCATTCCCATCGTAAGGAAGAGCGGCACGCCTTTTCCTTTGTTGCAGCTATTGTCAGCTCTCTCGGTGTTCTCAATCTTGGCACTTTCTTTGGGAAGTTCGCTTATCGTAGCTTTTTCAGCAATGGTGGTGATTGGTTTTTCTTTTGGGGCACTCAATCCTGCAAGTCAAATCGTAGAGATCATGTGTTGGCCGCAGGAGATGGACCAGATCGCCAATCTGCATTCGATCAGCATGGTATTGGGCAGAATGGTGTTGCCCTCGTTATTCGGTGTGGTCTCTTTGTATTTTTCCCTCCAAGGGGGTCTGGTCTTTCTTTCTCTCTGCATGATATTTGCCAGCTTCTTTTTGTTTCTCTTTAAACGTTTGCAATCAAGTTATTGCTAGCAAGGAACATTTTCGGTACAATGCGCGCAATGAATACTAATGTAACGATCGGTGTATACGGCCTTGGCCGTTTTGGCTCCTTCTGGGCACGGGAACTCGTAAAACATGGTTTTAGGGTGATTGGGTATGGAAGAAGCGCACAACATGCCCCCGAAGGGGTGATATTGGGAACTGAAGACGAGGTGCTTGCCACCGATGTCCTCTTTTTCTGTGTTTCCATCAGTGCACTCTCTCAGGTTTTGGAGAGTACATCCTCACGTATAACTCCTTCAACCTTGGTGATGGATACGTGTTCCGTGAAAATCTATCCTGCCAAACTCATGAAACAAAAGCTTTCACCCTTGGTGAACTGCATAGCAACCCACCCGATGTTTGGACCTGATTCTGGAAAATTCAGTACTGAAGGCCTTCCCATGGTTCTTTGCCCTGTGAATTGTTCACAAGAACTTTTTCAAGAATGGGTGGAAGAGTTTTCCAAATGGAAGCTGCATGTTTTGCAGATGAGCTGTGAACAACATGACAGGGAAGCTGCTTGGTCGCAGGGAATCACCCACTTCGTAGGAAGAACTCTTTCCGAGTTGTCCCTCGGGGAGACCCAACTTGCAACTACAGGATATCGTACCTTGATGTCCATTGTGGAGCAGACCTGCAATGACCCCTTGCAATTGTTTTATGATTTGCAGCGATATAATCCCTATGCGAAGCAGATGCGCATGGGTTTGAAGGGAGCTCTCGATACGGTGATGCAGGCCCTTAAGGATCAGGAGAAAATTCAGTGAATGTTTGTGTGTATACCTTGGGTTGCCGACTCAATCAATGTGAGAGCGAGGCTATCGCAGACTCGTTTGCCAAGGAAGGTTTCACGATAGTGGGAGAAGAGACTCCTGCTCAATTATATGTAGTGAATACCTGTACTGTGACCAGTAAGGCTGAACAGAAGGCTCGAAGGATGATTCGAAAATTTGCATCTGTCGGGGTGACGCTTGCCACAGGTTGTTACGCTCAGGTCAATGCTGACGAATTGCAGTCTCTTTCTGAAAACGTCATTGTAGTGCCATTGGAGAAAAAAGCGCATCTCCTCAAGCTCGCCGCCCATTTGAAAGCCTCGCTCGTTGCCGGGTTTGATCTTAGACAAGGGTGTCTTTCCTTCAGCGATGGAAAGGCTTCTGTATTCGATTATGATGCAACATCCTTTTCCTACCACAGCAGGGCATATCTCAAGGTTCAAGATGGTTGCGACAATGAGTGTGCGTATTGTAGGGTGCATATTGCTCGAGGTAAGGCTGTTTCTCTCGATAGCGCAAGTGTAGTGGAACGTGCCCTGGCTCTTGAGAATGCTGGGTTCTCTGAAATCATGCTTACCGGGGTGAATCTTACCATGTACGATCATCAAGGAGCTGGTTTGGGAGGTTTGCTTGAAAAGGTGCTTGCCAAACTGGGGCCGGATATCCGCCTTCGCTTGAGCTCATTGGAACCTGACCACATCGATGACAGGCTTTTGGATGTGCTTGGTGATCCTCGCATGCAACCTCACTTTCACATTCCTGTACAGAGTGCCAGCAATACGGTGCTTCAACGGGTAAACCGTCACTATGACATACACCAGCTTTCAGCTATCCTCGATAGGCTTCGAATTGCCAAGGACGACCCTTTCATAGCAGGTGATGTCATAACAGGTCTTCCCGGTGAAGGGGATGAAGAATTTGAAGAGACCTATCGATATTTTTCTGAACAGAAATTTGCACAGATGCATGTATTTCCCTTCTCGCCGCGTCCTGACACCCCGCTTTACAAGGCAACGGACAGGGTCTGTGAGAGCATCCGTGACGAACGGGCATTACGACTTAGGAATCTTTCCACCTCTCTGCACCAAGAGTACCTGATGCGTCAAAGCAACAAGCCCACTGAGGTTGTATTGCAGAATCGCAAGGGTGGATATTGGTATGGGCTGAGTGGAAACTACATTGAAGTGAAGGTGCTTGATGCGCCTGCTTTTGCGAAGGAAGGTATGTTATTGAAAGCTACATTTTCTTTGATTGATACAGAGACCACCAAACCGGTGGTGTCCTGCCATGCATAAGCTTTTTGAGACGGAAAGGCTGAATGCCTTCATCATGGACGACACGGGAGCCAAGCAGCTGCTTGCATATGAGATGGAAAACAAAGAGGCCTTCGCCCAGTTTTCCATAGCCCACAAGGACAGTCATTACACCTTGGCGAATTTTCTCAACATCTGTGAGAAACAGGCCCTGTTGTATGAACAGAGGCGCAAGTTGCCTCTTGTCTTTGTGAAGAAAAACAGTTGGCCGATCATTGCAACCGTGAGCCTGAATGAAATCGTGTATGGAGCGTTTCGTTCTTCCTTCATTGGGTACAGCGTGGGAAAGGCCCATCAGAGGCAGGGGTATGCCACCGAAGCGGTGAAGGCCACCATCGAATATGCCTTCCAGACGATGTTGTTGCATCGCATCGAAGCCAACATCATGCCGAAGAACATACCGAGCCTGTCTTTCATCACCACGTTGGGATTTGTCAATGAAGGGCTGTCAAAAAACTATCTCTATATCGATGGAAAATGGGAGGACCACTATAACATGGTCCTCATCAACGAACATCTGGATATGAAAAAGGTACGCTAGTTCTTTCTCAACGTCAGGTCTCTGAAGGAAGTCTTTGGTTCCTGGATTACCACCATGGTGGAGGCTGGAACATTCTCCTTGATCCATACGTTTGAGCCGATCACCGCATCGTGTCCAATGGTGATATCCCCGAGGATGGTTGCATTGGAGTAAATGGTCACATTGTCCTCAAGGGTGGGGTGGCGTTTGGTGCCCCTGATGAGCGCTCCACATGCATCCTTGGGAAAGCTGAGGGCTCCAAGGGTGACTCCTTGGTAGAGCTTGACGTTTTTACCGATGATCGTGGTTTCTCCTATTACCGTACCTGTACCGTGGTCGATGAAGAAAGACTCTCCGATTTGGGCTCCAGGATGTATGTCGATTCCGGTTTCCTTGTGTGCATACTCATTGAACATGCGGGGGAGAAACGGGATGTCCATCAAAAACAGTTCATGGGCGATACGATGAATGGTCAAGGTCTTGATGCAAGGGTATGACAGGATGACTTCGCGGACCGTCCGTGCTGCCGGGTCTCCATTGAAGCCTGCCTTTGCATCCAATTTGAGACTCCTTCGAATCTGAGGAAGCTTGGAACAGAGGACCTGGACCGCTTGGTCGGCCTTTTCCAATAATGCGGATTCTTCAAGGAGCGGAGACTCGTATTTATACGATAAGAATATTTGGGCTTTGAGCATTGAGCAGACTTTGTTCATCTGCAACAAGAGGATTTCCTCAAGGCTCAGATCGATTTTATCCCGTCCACACCGTCCAGGGAACATCAGCTCAAGAAATTCATTCGCTATCTCTGCGATGACTGCCATCTGGGGGAGTTGCTTCATACCATGAAAATTTGTGTTCCCACTGATTCTGTCGAACGTTTCCAGAAAGGAGGGGAGGAAGGCTGAAGCCTCAAAGGTTTGTTCTTTGCATTGTTTCATGGCATTACCTTACGGCGATTTTCACGTTCTATTCAAGAGTTGAACCAAGTTTTCCTTCCTTGTTTTCAAGAAGCATGAATTGTCTGACTCTTGATCCGAAACCCCTTGCAAGATTCACTGCAACAATGAGTTTGACGCCATCTCCAATGAGAAACGGCAACATCCCCACGTTGATTGCTGTTTGCCAACTCAAGGATCTGTTGTATTTCAGAAAAGGGACTCCAATAAGATAGATCACCAGCGTAGCAAGCAGGCCGAAAAAGATGCAGGCCAAGGTGTACGTGCGTTTGCTTTCCGTCTTATTGCCGATGTTTCCTGCAATACCTGCAATGAAGGCAGCAGGAAGCAGTGCGATGATGAATCCTCCTGTAGGTCCTAAAAGGACCCCCAGTCCGCCTCCGGCAGTGAACACCGGAAGCCCGATTGCACCGAGAAGCAGATAGATGGCCGTACTGGCTACTCCTACAGCAGTCCCTCCAAGCAGGGATGCGGTGATGACGAACATCGTTTGTAAGGTGATGGGGACCGGGGGAAGGGGGAAGCGGATGTAGGCTCCTACGATGATGAGGGAACAGAAGAGTGCGATAATGATGATTTTTCTTGTATTCATGTCCATGAGCCTAGCAGGTCTGTATTGGATTGTAAACTTGATTTAGGTTGACAATCTGGTGTATGCTCATGTTCATGAATACTGCATCGACGATTCTTGCCTATTTGGGCGAACATCCTGATACCTATGTTTCGGGGCAGACGTTGGCTGACGAACTGAAAATCAGTCGGAGTGCTGTCTGGAAAGCCGTTGAACATCTCAGAGATGAAGGTCATCTGATAGACGCCATCACCAACAAAGGGTATTGCCTCATGAGAACATCAGAACTTCTTGATAAGAAAAAACTTGAGCTGTTGCTCCCTTTTCTTCCCATACACCTGTTCGATACGCTTGATTCTACGAACAGCTATGCCAAGCAACTTGGAAATGAAGCACCCGCCTTGGTGCTTGCTTCTTCCCAAAGTG